>ERZ778027.890-NODE-890-length-58780-cov-11.252805_pt1 | contig 58780 bp, 69 predicted proteins | sample MGYA00375757_ERZ778027 | MGnify/ENA primary metagenome ERZ778027 (study PRJEB29350, sample SAMN05389817) | bioreactor metagenome | isolation source: Ammonium sulfate bioreactor | place: South Africa: University of Cape Town | collected 2014-02-18 ...
CTTTTACTTATAATTTTTCAACAAGAACACAGACCGTATACTTTAATGGAGTTTTAGGTAAAGGAAACATAAAAAGGAAAACTTCTATTCTTCGGCTAACGTTATTTTTTTTTCGAGATGGTATAAATGCAAATGCAGATCCTTGTCGAGTTACACAGGGAAAACAGCCGATGAAATTTTAGGTGATGCTACACTAGTTGCATATTACACCATGGATTGTACGAATGTAGACAGTGGTCCAAATCATATGAACAGTACTGCTGTTGATTTGAGTCAAGGTGATGGTGGACGAGTCAGAGAATCATTCTTATTCAATTTACATTCAAGTTATTTTCAAGTGACACAACTCCTTCTATTAGGAGAATGATACCAACCATCTTCATTTGTAATGTGGTTACGACCAGTTACATCAGTTACTCTTGGTGGAACAATTTTGCATTTATCTCGGGATATTGATGGAACGAATTCATGTGCTCAACTCATTGGATTGAATTCATTTGGACAAATCGTTGTCCATGGTTTGAATACAAGTGGTCTAGTAGAATTAGTTGGTCCTGTTCTTAAAACTGGCGAATGGATTCATATTGTTGAAACATACAGTCAAACTAATGGATTGCGTTTATATGTGAGTGGAACACTTTATGATCAAAGTAGTCCATTTAGTTATGCAGCAAGTGGAATGCCAATGACAGTTACTCTTGGACAAGCTTTAAATGGTGATAACTGTCTTCATGGTACAATTCGTAGTGGATATTATCGTGGACAAATTGATGAATTTTACATTTACAGTCGAGAACTTTCACAAGCACATGTTACATCATTATGAATAATTTAAGTTATAATCATAAAGTATTATTTCAATACGGACATATAGAATAGAGCTTATATAAATAAAATACAGATGTCGTTGGTCTGTCTCGCCAGTTCGAATAATTTAAATTGAACATAAACGATTCAAATTTTATTTTACATGTTTATGATATTGTAATGCTTTTAAAACCACGAAAAAAACTTCAGATTAAGATTGACAGATGTCAATAAATTTCAAGTGGATGAATTTTTTGTTGAGTCTATAAAAAACGACGCCGCGAATTTCTCTTTTTCAATTAGTTTGACGATTTCAATCATAAAATTCAACTGATCTTCATCTTCTCAAATCTTTTCCCTAAACACAATTACATTAAAAAAAATCAAATCAATGATTTCTCGCATTTTCAAGCCAATCTCTGAACATCAGTAAAGGTTAGTTGCTAGGCAACTCGGTCTCATTGAACGATCGGTTCATGGCATATTTCATCGTTGCATTGTTCTGCTCTCGTAGTAATCTGCGGTTAAGTGTTCGTTTTTTGATTTGTTGAGTGTTGACGGATGTTCTATTGGACATCTGGTAGATTTCATTTTCTTCTTTTTTTGTTCTAAAGAGAAAGTTCTTTTGTAACAACTTCAAAATAATTTCCCTGTTTTTCTTCATTATTTCATCTCGTAAGTAAAACGTGTGTCCTTGATATTTAAATAAGAAAAACAATATTTTTCTCTCGCACAAAACATTCCAATGTAATCTTTGATTTCCGTTTTTGCCGATAGAAATTATTTATTTTTAATACTTTGCCAAAATCTCTATTCGAATTTCCTTTCTTCAAGTTAAAATAGAAGAATAAATGACTTTTTTTGTGTGCATTCGCTTTTTCTCTCTTTCTCTTTACTTCTTTTACGTCTACATAGGAATCCGAAGCAATTTAACTACACACATTATCGGTCGAAGGAGAACATACTTGATTCAAAAAAACTACATGTTGTTTGTCTTTCATTTCGTGAAGAAACATATGATTATTAACAAAAAAATACATGAGAGATAATACAACAGATGAAGGAGAGAAAGCCTTGAAATAACAAAATAAAATAAATATTCGACTCATTAAGTTAAGAAGAAGTGACGACGACGATGAAGAAGAAGAAAAATCGAAATTCTCACTCGAGTAGTCTTTTCATCATCAGTTTGTTTGATTGATATACGTACGAAAAAAAAAAGAAAGAAAACATTATTTTACGAACGACATTTGAGACGATCAGATGACAAAAAAACTGCTCAAGTTTGTTAGATAAACATTGAGAAGAGTTGTTCGCTTTCGTTTTTTCTTATACTTCTCATGAAAATTTCTTGAATATATTTTTTTTCACGAAAAAAAACAGTCACACATACGACTAATCAAGTTGAATGAATACCGTCGCCTATCATTTCCAACGAAGTCTTCAGGTAGAGAAATAAAAAACCTTTTGCTTTCAAACCACAAAACCGCAATGTGTTCAAATCTTTTGTTGAAATTATATTCATCGTTTCGAATGCAATCAAATGTTCTCCTTTCATTTTTACATTTCTATTGATTTCAAATCAATCGAACATTTGTTCAGATTCTTTTTCGTCTCTCATTTTCGATGATCCAATACATGACTTGTAAACAAATAGAAAGAGGAGGAGGAGAAGAAGGAAAAAAAAATAAAACGAGTTTTTTCTTTTCGTTACACATCGGTTTGCTTGATTTTTCCTTCCCTTTCAATCTCATTTCTTTTTTTCTGTCAACTCGGCTTGATCATCATTGTTTTATTTCAAAAAAAAATCACACACACGTAAAACTCCTGTCAAATCGACACTTTTGATGGAATACGAGAATATCCTCAATCGTTCGATTGTACGTATATTTTAATACGAGAGAGAAAATTTGATCTATTTGAAACAGAAATTTGTCAAAGAAGCAAATTGATCGTTGATGTCTTTCGTTTTTCTTTTGTTTTGTTTCTCGTAGCGTCTTGAAGAAGTTCTCTCGCATGACGACGACGATGATGATGATGTTGTTGTTGGTGACTCTCGACGTAATCACACATCAGATAATTTCGTAACACGTGTCAATACACCGCCTTTAACTCGTTCATTATTTACAAGTAATCTCCAACAATCATCGTCCAATCGAAATTTCATGACAACACCGAGTGCTGCTCAATTAGCCGATGAAAATCGTTATTTAAACGATGAATTAAATCGTGTCGAGACAATTCTCAATTCAACACGTGCTGAAAAAGATGAATTAAGTATTCGATATAATGCTCTATCCGATCGCGTAAGAATCATAAATAGATTTGAGAAAAACGAAATCTTTTTTCTGTGCGTGTATTTAGCTTGAACAGTCCCTACGTGCACAAGGAATCGATGTGTTATCATCGGAAACGGTTACCGGCGAACCTGAACGACGTATCCTTGTTCAACAAAATATTGATCTACGTCGAAAACTCGAAGAAGAACATCAAAATTACAAACGAAAACTATCGACTTACCAAGAAGGTCAACAAAAACAAGCGCAATTAGTTCAAAAACTTCAACAAAAAGTTTTACAATATAAAAAACGTTGTACTGAACTTGAATTATTAATTGAGCAACAACAATATCAAACTGACCTTAATCGTACGAGACTCAACGTAAGTTTTCACATGCATGCACACAAATAATTAAATCAATATTGATATATTTCTCTAGTCAGCAAATACTCCAACATCAACATTGATTTTGGAATCTCATACAACTGATGCAAATGAACAAAATATCACAATAATTAACCTTGAAGAGGAAAAACAAAAGTATGACAATCGACTATTGGTTTAGTAAATGAAACTTCTTTTTCTTTTGTTGTTATTAGATCGAATAATTTAACTCAAATTAATCTTATCCTTCAGCAACAACTTGAACAAGGCAATCTTGCTAATCAACAATTGAACGATGATTTACGTCGTACAACAAATGAATTACAAAAACTACGCGATGAATTCAATCAAAAATCTCGAGATTGGAAAGAAGAAGAACGCGTACGGACATAAAACTCTTTTGAATGATTACAAAAAAAAACTATTTTTTCTTTCTTCTTCTTCTTCTTCAGGTTTTCAATCAATATTATAATAAAGAACATAATCTTATGTACGAATTATGGCGTGATATTGTATCATTTCGTAAACAATTTACTGAATTAAAAGGCACAACAGAACGTGATTTAATGCGCGTGAAAAACGATCTTGCTCAAACAGGACGTTCATTGACTAGTGCTTGTTTTGGTTTTCTAACTACAGTTAAAACCGCAGAAACTCAAGGACAAGTAAAATAAATTGACAAAGAGAATAAAAGAGGATTTTTTTCTTTTCTCTCTGTTCTATTCTATTCTAAAGGTAGCCGCTGAACGAGAGAAAGCCGATCGAACAAGTCTAGAAAATCAAATTCGAGATAAAACACGAGAAATCGCTGAATTACAACAAAGGTTCACTTATTATCTGACTTTGACTTTGTTTATATATCATAGATATTTATTCTAGAACACAAGATCTTTCTCAAATGAACGAAAAATTACGTTTACAATTAGCTGAAAAAGACGGAACAATAACGACATTAACTCGTTCGAATAAAACCCAACAAAAAGTTCTGGTCAGTTTAATTTCTCATTAGTCATACGAAAGCTCTTGAAAGTATTCGTAATCATAGAACGAAATCGAAACCTTCCATTGATTAGTTTAACTTCTAAGTTTTTCTTCTTCTTCTTTCCTTTCCGCATTGAAATTCTCTTCTTAGACAAGAAAAATAGAATTTGAAGTTGTTTATTTTTTTTTGAAAATGTTGAACATAAGTGGACAACGGTCCTTAAGAACGATATATTATTGTAAGAGTGATGTACATCTTTCTCGAAAATACTCATCGATTACGTCGACTTGCATTTTTCTTTTTCTCGTTCTTGTTTCTTTGTTGACTTTGCGGTATTCTAAAAAATCGAAAGACGAAGAAGAACAAGAAAAGAGAAAAAAAAAATTTGTATTTTGATAAAAGAAGCCCATTAATGAATTATTGAGTAGAGAACGCTTTTGTTTATTCTATAGCAATAGTAGACATGGTTGTGTGAAAGAGGGAGAGAAAATGAGAGTAAGAGAGAAAAATTAAACAACAGCAAGTAGCAATAGTTGTCGATCAATTGTTATTGGCGGCAACCTATCGTTGAGATGTTGCAAAGGAATACGGTTGCGAAGGTAAGTTTTTCTATTTGTCTTCAATTTCGGTAATAAAAAACCGCAAAATGTTTGTTCGTCTTTCGTTTACCTTGAATATCGATTAATTAAAATAAAATGTCGAGAGATAATTTAATGATTTATTAAAAAATGAGAATTTTTCAGACAGTTGTTTATTATTGAATCAATAGTTAGCCTTGATCATCGAAAAGTAGACATAACAACTGTGCAATTTGTTTACAAACGTTAATCAAATTACTGTTTTGACAGAAAATTTGTCTTATTCATTTAATTTCGATCAAGAATGAGAGAGAGAAAAAAAATGAAATCAGATGCGGTTACTACTGTTTAACATTCAATTTTTCTTCTTCTTCTTCTTTCTCAGTTTTTTTTCTTATGTGTACGTGTTAATAAAAGTATTTCACAGAGAAGACGAGAGAAAGAAGCGAGAAAAAGAAGAAATGAGAGAAAAAGAAATTCTCTTCAACATCGTCGTGCAGTGTGCATAAGTACTACCACCACCTTCAGCATCGATTCTTCGCATTCTTTCTTCTCGTGTTTCGTTTTCATTTATTTCATCAGAACTATTTCTTGATTGGGCTTTTGTGGTTCCTGTTTGACCATTAGAGATCAAAAAAGATGTTACGTCGAACGCAGGTAGTTAACAAAAAAAAAAGAAACTTTCTTACTAATGACCGCACAAAAAAAGCGGAAATGAACTAACTAGAGTATTGCCAATTTGTGTTCATAAGAGTTCTTTTTCTTTATCATAATGGCAAGACGACGTTTTAGGGTTTAAAGAAAATGACTCGACTTGAAACTTGCATTGTCAATATTTGTTTATCCTAGGAAACTTCTTCATCGGCTTTGGAAACTCGTACGCGAGAGATCAATGCTGATACTGAACGACTTCATCAACGTTTACGTGATATAGCTCAAGCAGTTTTGAATGATGAAGATGATCTTTTGTATGATGATAATGGCGGACGAACATCACCACGGCGTCTATCACCATTACGTGGTGCCGATCGATTCGATTCACCTGATCGAGCGTATACGCGGTAAGAAGAAATGAGCAAGGCTTTTTGAAAGATAAAGAAAAAAAAAAGAAAGAAAAGTTTCTTGTTCAAGGCTTTGAGGAAAAAAGGAGACTTTTAACAACAACAATCAGCATAACCTTGTAAAAAATGGTGTGAGGAAAAAGAAAAATTTGAGTCGAAAGAAATAAAATTTACAATTCCACTTAAGAAAACAACATGTGACCAGATAATAATTCGATTCGAAAGGGAAATATTGATTTGAATTTGACATTGACATAAATTTTGTTATTTTTGGTTTCGTTCTTTTTTACATAAGTAAAATTCGAACTCATTTATTAATCGATCTATCCTTGAAGATGTTAAAAGTTTTAATGTTAGTTTTACAATCACCAGTTTACATTTCTTTTTTCGTTTGCTACACTTAAAAGAAGCAAACTGTCTCGGCGTTTTTTTTCTGTTGTTGTAAAAATATTGCTGTTTTACATATAAAAACGAGCGAAACGACTGATTGTGTTTTTGTTTGTTAAAAGAGAATGTGGATTTCGTCTGGATACACGAATAAGTCGAAACAAAAATCAGATTGAAAAAGAAAATTTTCGTTTGAATTTAGACTTCGATCACCTCGATCGACTTCACCTCAACGAGCAACACAAGCATCTCGACCACATTCACGAAATGTTTCGCCATCATTTGCTGATAGTACATTCAGTGCTGTTCATGCTGCATTAAACAAACGTCATGTTCAGGTAATTGATCACGAAAACAAAAAAGACGCTCGAAGTTAATTTGTTCGATCGAAAACAAAAAACATACAAATCTCGTTTTGCGTCTCAACATAACTTCCGTCATGCATGTTTAGATTCCACTTCGTTGGAAGCCTAATAATTATCTGATCAGACGAGAAGGAGTACCGAACTAAATTCTTGACTTTAACCCTAAAAAACTAAAAAACGAATCTCTTTCTTTCTATATCAGGATCCGAATACGATCGGTTTTTTTTTGTTCGATTTGTCACATCATTGATTCGCTCAATGATTCGTGTCGTTTCTTATTAATCTGTTTGAAATTTTTGTCTAATAAAAAAAAATCATTTGAATTCTCTTCGGCTTTGTTTTCTCGTTCTAACATTGATTTCGATTGCGTATCTCTAGGTTCATGATTTACAAACGAAATTATCGAATTCACGCGATACAGTTCAACAATTGAAAGATCAATTGAATCATAGTGAATCCGAACGTCGACATTTGGATCAACAAGCAGCTTCGTATAAATTACAAATCGAAGAATTACGTCGACAATTCGATGATACGGCTAACGAACGTGATCGATCGAAAACAGCACTCGAAACATCGAATTACGAACGAAATAATATGGAGAAAATTCGCATTGTAAGTTCGATTTTTTAGTTTATTTTCATTTTTCAACTGAAAAAAATCTATTGTTTAGACACTCAATGGACAAATTGATTCGTTACGACTCGAATGCGAACGTTTACAGCAATCGAATACGGATCTTCAACGACAACGTGATCTACTCGAAGAAGAAAAAGAAGATCTACACAAAGACAAAGGTCGTCAAGTCAAAGAAAACGAACGTTGTATTAAAATTATTGAAAATCTCGAAAATAAAATCTCACAATTAAAAAACGATGTGACGGAATTACGTGAACAATATCATAAAGAAAAACTATCCAAAGATGTTCTTACACAAGAAAAACTCGTTTTAAGTAAATGAAATTTTTGCTTTTTTTCGTCTTGAAACTGTTTATTTGCTTTGCATTTGACTATTAGCCGATGCACTTCAACGTTCGGAATCGTACCGAGCTGAAATCGAATTAGATTTAAGCAAAGAACGTAGTGAAAGTGCGGCTCTACGAGATCTTCTTTGCAAAGTTCAAGCGTTGAATGAAGGTTTAGCACAAGATAAGATCGAATTGAACAAAATCATTCTTTTGGTTGAACAAGAGAAAAATTCGATTTGCAATGAAAAATCCGATGTCGAACAAGACAAATCAACACTTCGACAAGTTTGTTTTCATACAAAAGCAAATCCACGATCTGATTTTTCTCTTTCTTTCTTACTTAGGAATTAGTTAAAGTCGAACAAGAAAAGATCGATGTCGAAAATGATCGCGATAGTAAATCGAACGATTGAATTGATTTGTTTTTTTCATTTTATTCTATTTTTGTAGCACTTCTTCATCGTCTTCAATTAACTGAAATTAGTCGTCAACAAATCGAAGAAGAACTCAACTTGTGTAACAAAGAACGAGCCGAAATTATCGAACAATTTCAACATGTGAAAAACCCTAAAATTTCTTTTTTTTGTTTTCATAAAAAATGTTTGTCAATTCAGATGACACGATTGAAGAACACGTTAGCTGAAGATTTAATTGCTGCGAAGAAAGATGTCGAACGTCTCAGCGAACATAATCTTCGTTTGAACAAAGAAAAAGAAGAATTAACAAAAGAACGAGGTAATCTCGTTGTTGATTTAACTGGAACGGAACGAGATAATCAAACATTAAATTCCGTAAGAATGTGACGAAACTTTAACTTACATTTAATTTGTTCCTTTTCTTTTAGACAATCAGCGCTCTTCGTTCTGAGTTCGTTTACCTTCATTTTTTTTTGTAAAAATTCAATTCTGTTATTGTTTTTTTAGTAAAGAAGCACTCGAAACAAATTTGTACGAAGCTCAAAATACGATCAGTCAATTGGATGTTAAACGTGAACAACTAGAAGGTGAAAATCAAGAATTACTCTTACGTAAAGAACAATTACAAAATGAAATTCAACGTCTTCACGCTGAGCTCAATGTTGAAATCGAAAAATCGGCTCGTACACGTGATCAATTACAACAACGTTTCGTTCAATTGGAACAAGACAAAGATTCAATCATTCGACAACAATTACAAGCACATGAAGATGATGTCGAACGAATGGCACGCGAACGTGAACGAGTTCGATTCGAATTGGAAACAGCTCGAGAAGAAACAATTCGACAATTGACAAAAGAAAAAGACGAATCGACACAACGTTATGAAAAAGAAAAAGAAGATTTACATTACGAATTAGCCAATGTTATTACTGAACGAGATCAAGCGTTGATTGAAGCTGAAAATGAAAAACAAAAACTTCTTTCAATAGCTCAAACCGAACGAAATTCTCTCGCAGAAAAATTATCATTAACCAAAGATGATTTTCTACGTCTTCAAGTTGAATACGAAAAAACTCGTCGTGATGCGGCTCTTCATCACGAACAAGACCGACAGATTATTTTATCGTTACAAGATGAATTGAAAAAGTTTCAAATTAAATTCGAAGATGTTACACTTGCGAATGATCGTGATGTGAAAACATTGAACGACGAAATCGAACAACTACGTCAACAGAAACAATTGCAAAATCATGAAAATTTCGAATTGAAAACACAATTGAAACTAATCGAAGATAGTCGCGATCAATTGAAACGAGATCTCATCGAATCGAATCGACGCGTTCGAGAATACGAAGAAAATCTTAATCTACAACGAAAAGAAATTCAAGATCTCAAACGTTACTTACAAGACGAACAACGTGACAAAGAACTTTCACTTCGATCAGCCGAAGATCTTCGTACGAAATTAAAAACAGTTGAAAACGAAAAAATCGATTTGAGACAATTGTTAGAAGAAGCTAAACAACGAATCATTGGTAAAAAAAATTCGAATTTCAAAACAAATCGAATTTTGTTCTTGTTTTTCTAGTTCTCGATGAACAACGTTCGCAAGTACAAAAAGATGCGAATGATCTACGTGCGAATCTACGTGACGTCGAACGATCGAGATTGGAAGCTCGACGTGAACTACAAGAACTTCGTCGACATGTTAAAATGCTCGATGGTGAAACGAAAAAGAAATCGAAAGAAGTCGAAGATCTAGCGGATCGTGTTCGACAAGACGAACAACGCGAAGAAGAAATGCGACGAGAAGTATTCGGGCAAAAACAAAAATTCGTCGAAGCCGAAGCGTCACGTGAAGTTTTGAGAAAAGAATTGGCTAATATTCAACGACATTACGTCGAATTAGAAGACGAACAACGAATGAAAGAACGAGATTATAAATTAGCTTTGGAAGATTCACGACGACTCGGTTTGATTGAAGTTTTGTTTGTTTGTCACAAGAATATGTTTTCTGTTTTAGAACGTAAAGCCATTGATGAACGACGAAATGTTGAATTGGCGCTCGAAGGTGCTAATCAAATGATATCCGAATTGCGTATTGCATTGTCAGGCGCCGAAGGACGAGCTTGTGCACTCGATACTCAACTTGCTCGGTAGAATTTTTCGCATAATTTTCATCATCGAAATTCGTCGTTTTTTTTAGTGTCGAAGGAGCTAAACGCGATGCTGAATATAAACTCGGTAGTATCGTGTCGAGTTTACGTCGAACAGTTGGCTACGGTTCTCGTAGTAGCAGTGGTCAACGTCTACGAAGTCGTTCGCCAAGTCCAAGTATTCGTCGTCGACCGATTTCGCCAACTAAAGGTTTCGATACGACTGAAAATCGTGCCTCGCCAATCCTACGACGAACATCACGAAGTCCACATCAACGTTCACATTCGGCTGAGTACGATGACGAACGTTCGCAATCGCCCGGCGCAACATTCATCGATGTTGCTGATGTTGATCCCGAACAAATTCGTTCGGCTTTGAGAGATTTCGTTCAAAATTATATGACAACCGAACGAGAACGAGACGATTGTCTCGGTAAGTGTTGAGAAAGATTCGTGTTTTCTTTGATCGAAAATTTTTGTTTTAGCCGAAGCAACACAACTTCGACGTATTACGAAAGAATTAGAAGAGAATCTTCTTCGAACTGAACAACGATTCAATCAATTACAAAAAACTTTACTATCATTTGAAGAAGGTTGTTTGATTTTGAGCATTTGAAAAAAAAACAAAGAAAATATTCATATTTTTGATGATTTTCCAGATAAGAAAGGTGTTGATACTCGTTTACAAAGTGCACAAAATGCACTTTTATTACAAGAAGATACGATTCGACGTGGTGAACGTGAACGTAAAACAATGTTAGATCAAATAACAGCTCTCGAAAGACAATTATTAGCATTAGACGGAGATAAAAAACAATTAATCGTAAGAATTTATTTCTTTTTTTCAGACAAAAACGAAACATTTTCGATTGTTTATTTATCTCTAAGGAGAAAAATGGTCTTGCTAAATCAAGTGAATCTCGTTTATCCGATGAGAAACGTCACTTAAAACGTGCGCTCGACGAGTCTGAAGCGCGTGGTACTGAACTTGAAATGCAGAAACGTGCCTTAGAAGGCGAAATTCAACGTTTGAATATGATTTTAACTGATAAAGATACAGAAATTCAAGTTCATCAAGAACGATGCGATACATTAATCCGGCAAATACAAGTAGAGAATCCATCTCGACATTTGATTTCTTCTAGTTTTTGACTTTGGTTTATTTTCTTAGGATCGAGAAGAAAAATGTCAATCATTACAACTTAGTGTCGATCGTTTATCATTAACATTAGCTAAAGCTGAAGAAGGTGAATCCAGTCTTAAGACACGTGTACAATCATTGAATCAAACACTATCTCAAACGAATTATCAAGCTGCTGATTTACAACAAAAACTTGGTGGAATACAAAATGCTTTACAAAGTAGCGAATCTGAACGACGGATTTATCTTGATAAACTCGAACAATCTCGGTACAATTGAAAAAATTCCTTTCTCTATAAATACAAAAAATAAACAAACATATTGAATTCTAGTTCACAAGTCGGTGATTTGAAAAAACAAAATCATGAATTACTCGAACGTGTTCATCATTTACAAAATGAATTGACTGAATCGGATATGAGACGACATGAACTCGAAAATCAATTACGAAATGCGAATACTGTACGTAATCGATTCGTTTGAAAAGACAAATAATTAAAAACAATCTTCTTTTCGTTTAGCTTCTTGTTCAACGTCAGGAAAGCGAACAAGAAGTGATTCAAAAGATTTCGATTTTAACCGCCGATAAACAAGCTTTGCAAGAGAAGAACGCTCTTCTACAACGGCAATTAGGCAATCTTGATTTAGAGAAACGTGAAGCTGAACGATCGAAATTACGTTTAGAAAAAGATAAAAATGTTTTGAAGAAAACGTTGGATAAAGTCGAACGAGAACGTGTTGTTACCGAAGATATCATTCGATCGTGGGATCGAGCCGAATTCGATCGACAATTTCGACGACTCGAAGAAGAAAATCAAGTTCTACAACGACAAGTCGAACATTTACAAGCAGCATTGAACGAATCCGAGCAACAACATGCTCAACGTTTAATTGATTTTACTACACGTAATCGACGTGAAACCGAGGCCGAAACCGAACGTATTCGAACATCTCAAACCGCTGCCGAACGTGCTTTAGAAGCACGCGAAAAAGCACATCGTGCTCGTGTGAAAAGTCTCGAAGAACAAGTACGATGAAAATTTACTATTTTTTTTTTGTAAACTCATACATATTCTTCATGTTCTATTAAGATTACCACATTAAAAGAGCAACTTCATCAAGAAATGCGTAAACGTCAAACATTTATCAATCGTTCATTAACTAACGGTGAAGAAATCAATGCCCTTCGACGTGAAATTACCGATTCATTGTCATTCGTTTCTCAAGATCCACATGGTCTCGATCCGGTTCTTTTAGATCACGAAACCAAACGATTAGCTGACATTCACGAACCACCTGTACGTCATCGTTCGCCAACACGACGTACCCTATCGCCATCGATCGCTCTCCGTTCGATACGAGCTGCAGCCAACGCTCAAGCAGCATCATCATCATCGCCACAACTCAGTTCGCAATCTCCATGTTCACGTGCTCGATCATCTCGACCACGTTATTAAACATCGAGTGTAATCAACTGTTGTGAATTAGTCCAGCGAGTGCCTTGATCGTTAACAGTGAAAATCTTCTTCTAATTTACCTTAGAATAGATCAGTAAACAAGAAACAAACACTAATTATATAATCTTATTCGTGCTTTTGCATTTCGCTTTCTTTTTCTATTGCTCGATTAATCTCATGCCGTCCGTTTCGTTTTTTTTCTTCTTCTCTTTTTGTAGTTTTATCTAGTATAAACTCTTTTCTTGCCTTGTGGATGTGTCAAATATTTTTCATTCATTTTTTGCCTTATGTTCATATGATCGAAACATTTTTTCATTATTGTGGTTTGTTGCTTGAGAAACAAAACAGAAGAGGAAAAATAATATATTCACTTACAGTTCTTTTTCCTATATTTAGATACCTATTCTTTTCTTGTTTTTTTTTCGATTTGCCTTGCATTTTTTTCGCTCTCTCTCTCTCTATTATATATTTCAAATAAAATGTATTCTCGAAAAAAAAAGAAACTGATTGAATTTTAATGTTCTCCCGTAAATCATTTGGAACGGTGTATCGAATAGTTGACTTGTCAAGCGCAACCGACATGAAGATTGATCGAAAAAAACGCGAATTCGTTTTTTGTTTTCAATTCATTAACTTATTTTAATGATCTTATTAAATTCTGTTTGTTTTTGTATTCAAATCAAAACTAAAAAAAAAGAAAGAACGACTTAATTCTATTTTCGATTCCCTCAAGAATCGATATCATTATTAATACAATTAAGTGAGCATACAGATCTTTCATCTCGTTTCGAATCCCAAAGAAACAATGATTTGATACATATTGCTTGTCGTTTAATTCTATTAAAAAAAAAGAAAGAAGGAAAAAAAAGATGGCACAGATGTACTGCGAGGGGGAAAAAACAAATCATATTCGTTCATTGATGCATAGATTGGGTGTACACAATAGACACAACGTTTTATTTAAATTGAACAAGTTGAGAGAGAAAGAGAGCTTTTTAGTTTAATTAAAATCAATCAAATGGAAGAATACTAAACTTTAACACACAAAAAAAGACAACGTGTACTGACAAATAATTAATGAAGACACTGAGAATTTATCGATTTTAAGAAAATGACTTTTCAAGAGAGAGATAGAAAAAAAAATCGTCACTCCATTTTGATGAGATAAATCATTTCCGTCTCATCAAGTTACACAAAAATAAATTGAAATTGAAATTAAACAATTAGTGAGGTTCATTTATCTTCTTCTTCTTCGTCTCTTTTGTTTTGTTCGGTGTTAAGTGTTAAAAATGTCTCGCAACAAGTTTGTCTCCAGAGAATCTCGGAATACAGAGACGCGAGAGAGAGAGAGAGAGAGAGAGAAAAAGATCGATGTCGACGTGTTGTATATGCAATTTTTGTCGACAATGAACATCTTCATTTCATTCATACTAAATGATGTTGAATGATTAACGAGTTTTGAAGAAAAACATGAAAGAAAACTCGATCAAACCAATATCAATTCGTATTCTATTGGTCGAAACAAATTAGATTGAATGCTTTTTATTTAGCTTTGATTGGTTAAAGAGAAAGAAAGAGAAAAACTTCACTTTTGTAATTGAAATGTTCTTTTAGTAAAAAAAACACACACATATATATATATATATATATGTATGTCATAATTATTCTATTTATATGTCTTTCTTTTGATTTTGAAAGTCTGATGACAACAAAGAAGTCGTTAGTTAATCTACTAAACGAGTGACAAGTAACTCTGTCTATTCTCAATTCTCTTGAGAACAGAAGAGAGAGAAAAAAAAGAAATGAGAATTTTCTCTATATCGTTTTGAATTTTTTTTTTCTGAAAATATCATTGATGCATATCGTCTCGGTACAATAGACATTCTCGTCACTTTTAATCAAGTTTCTCTCTCTCTCTCTCTTTCTGTTGTTCGCTCTTTTTTTTCTTCTTCTTCTTCATCATCATCTCTCTTTCTCTCTCTCTCGATTGCTTCAAACACATAACTCGAGACGAATCATTGGCTTTTCTTGTCATTCGGCACAGAGTGTGCGCTTGGAAAAAAGATATATTCAATCTATCAAACGATAGAACTAGCGCAGTAACGCTCTACCGGACTTTTCTCTTCTCAATCTCTCTCTTTTTTCTTCTCTATCATCATCATTGTAGCTTCTGTCTATCTTTCTCTTCCCTTCATTGACTTTTGAAGACTGTCTCTCGTTTGTGCACAAGAGGCTTGTTGCTGTGCGAAACCATGTTTCCGTTCAACCAGTTCGTTGCAGCTCAATACCGATATTCCAAATTTGGTAGGTGCTCTGTATTTTTCCCCTATCGATTCTTGCCTTCACTCTCTCGTTTTTTTTATCCATTTGTGCTCCATTGATTTACTAGAATCGATCCTATCTCGAAAAATATTAGCCAAATTCAATCCATTCTTTTCTTTGTGTCATTCGAAGGCCATGGAGGTATAAATCAGCTCGGTGGAGTTTTTGTCAATGGTCGACCATTGCCAGATCTTGTTCGTCAATCGATTGTTGATCTTGCTAAACAAGGCGTACGACCATGTGATATCAGTCGACAATTACGTGTTTCACATGGTTGTGTGAGTAAAATTCTCGGAAGGTAAAACCAATGCTCACAGATTGCTTATTTTCTTTAAAAAAAAAAACTCTTTAGATATCATGAAACAGGTTCAATTCGTCCGGGTATAATCGGTGGTAGTAAACCGAAAGTTGCTACACCGAAAGTTGTCGATGCTATAAGCAATTACAAGAATCAAGCACCGACAATGTTTGCTTGGGAAATTCGAGAACGTCTTATTGCTGATGGCATTTGCGATTCGGATAAAGTTCCAAGTGTTAGTTCGATCAATCGGTAAGGAATCTAAGAGAACAAACGACGCAAATGTTCGTTAGTTTGTCGTCGTCTTTCTTCTCTATTGTATTATTATGTGAATGAAGTGAATTAATTGTTAACTAATGATTCGCAACGACATTGATTTTCTTCTTTTGCCGACAAAAAAAAAAGAACTGCCGTTTTTTTTGTTGTTGTTCTCCTCTCTTTCTCTCTCTGTTGTCATTTGTTAATGTTATTTTAATATTCACATTTAGAATTGTTCGAAATCGTGGAAATATAAATGAAAATTCGAAAACAAATAATCATGATTCATCATCGACAACATCAAATGAAACAACATCAACAGCTATTCTCAATGGTTCAACAACAACAACTACAACAACAACTAATGATGACGATAGTCGAACACATCCAACAGGTGTTTCATCGTCTCCACATAACTATAGTATTCATAGTCTATTGAATCATTCACAATATAATTTACATTCAAATGAATATTCAACAAAACGTTCTCAACATCATCATCATCATGGATCTCGTTCGAGTCATTATCATCATCCGATCGGTAAGTAGATGATTATATAAACTGTCAAACAACGACACAAAGCAAATGACTCAAATTCTCCAAGGAATTTCGTCTCTATCCATTCTTTTGTTTTTCTTATTCATTCTTTCATAGAAATGCTTGATCATAAACATTTTTCTGCTGAACAAATTGATTTCTTGGATAAATTCTTCAAAGATAATCCATGGGCTGATAATGCACAAATTGAAACTATTGTTAAATCAACTGGTTTACCTGAAATAACAATTAAAGTAATAAAAAAAAAACAACGAAACTAATTTGAAAATCTTTGTTTCTTCAAGGCATATATTGATCAACGTCGGGCTAAATGGAATACGATGTATTCATCGAATAATTATTTGAACTACAATTCGAATGAATTTTCAAGTGATCTACCAGGTCAAACATCGTTTCATAATGTTAATCAACCATTTATGGGTAATAATGCAATGAAAAGTGATTTCGATGTTTCAGCAACACGTAAGCTATTGTGTTTTTTTTTAAATAGATATTTACATTTCTTTGTTTTAATAGAATCGAATGAGCTTTTCTGTTCATCATCGTCGTATCCGACATCATCTGCTGGTTTTTCAATACCAGCACATGCATCAGGTACGAAAAAACAAACAAACAAGCTTGAATAATTATCCTATTGCATTTTGTTTTGTTCTGTCAGATTATTATTCATCGTATCCGTATCCAGCTGATTGGCGTTATCCAACATTCTCGAATTTTAGTAAATAAATTCTCATGTGTACGTACGTCGATACACCAATTCAACTCCGAATCTTTACCACAATATACAAAATAACCTTTCGTTTCTTCTTCTTCTTCTTTTCGTTTTGTTGTCTATTTTCATGTCTAAAGTACACTTCATTATAAATAAATGTGCATTGTTTGTTCTGACGAAAAAAAAACCACGACACACGATAGTTTTATTTGTGTTTTTTACTTCGATTATATGCGAAACAAAGAGAAAAAGAAATGTTTTTTTTTATTATAAACCATCCATAACATCATCGTCATCGTCGTCGAGAATTTTCGCTAATGAAGATGGAATTTTCGGAGATGATGACGGATGCTAAATAAACGAAAGAAATGCAAGTTAACAAAGGAAAATAAGAATTTACTCGTTGGCCAGATGAAGGCCGTTTAATGAATTTGTCTATGAGAAAGAAAAGAAGAGAGAGAGAGAGAGTGATGAACTGATCGATTTACAAGAAGATTTACCTTCGTCATCAAATGAATTTGGCTTCGAATTACGAGCACTTGGAATTCGAGATGACGATGATCGTTCAGGAATTGGCGGTGGTGATGGAGTTCGACGCTGAAAAAGCGAATTTTTATTTAAATTTATCAATGATTTTCTTTACTAAATGCGGAGGCGAAGCTCGAGCATCGGATGCGTTCGGTTTCGAACTGCGAGCGAAAGGCGATGATGGTCGTTCTTCATCGAATTGAGGTGTTCGTCGCTATAAAATACAGAATACTTTCGAAAAATCAAGAGTGTGTGTCAACCACGCCTACTAGAGAATCTCGAACGCCTGTTGTTGATCGTTTTTCGGGACCGAATTTATCTAAAATTGAACATGAAAAAGTAGAAATAGAAAAAAAAACCGATGTTAGAGAAATCTACATGGATCGTTTGATAGATTTGGTTTTGAACTACGGAGATTTTTCGTAGCTGGAGACGATGGTCGATCAATATCGAATGGTGGTGATGAACTTCGCTGTTAGAAAAAATAAATTTTTTAAACGAGAAATTTCAATAGACAATCGAACTGTTTTCGTAAGTAAACTTGATTTTGAACTGCGAGGGTTTAGAGTCGGAGGTGAAGGTGATCGATCTCTCTTGAATGGTGGCGAAGGAGTTCGTCGCTACAAGCAAACATATCAACTTTAAATCACAGATTTCGTATTTTCATACGCTATATGCATTGGAATCTCGAACATTAACGGGCGAACGAGCTCTTGTATTTGTATTTGATCTGCCTAAATAAATAAATAGAAAAAAAATCTTCGGATATTTTCTATCAACGAGTTTTTCGACAGACTGCGTTGATCGGTGTCACTTCGATGCAATAAACCTCGTAGTGCGGCTTGTATAGTTTTTAAAGCTGTCTAGAAAGTCACAAAAGAACGAATGCAAGTGATTTGACAATTCGAAATTTTTACGTCATTCGCAGGTTGAATGTCGGATTTTGAACCTCTTGGCGATGAAGTTTTCGGTCTGACAAAAAGAAATGAAAAGAAATCTGCTTGTTTTGCGTTTTGTATTTACTTGATAGTATCGAATCCTGAAGGATTTTCTTCATCGAATGGTGGCGATTGAGATCGACTGAATGGTTTATATGGAGTTGTTTTTGTTGTTGGTGATGATGATCGAAGAGTTGGATTGATTTTCGACGATTTCTGTCGTTCACGTTCGAGTTCATCGTAGGTTCGTTCGAGTTCTTTTTTCAATCGATCACGTTCATTTTGAGTATCGCGAAGTTTGTCATCGATTTCTTCGATTCGACGTTCGTTTTGTTCACGTTCACGTTTGAATTTTCGAAGTTCATTATTGGCTCGATCGAGTTCTTCCTGAATCTTATCGAAATGACTGCCTTTTCTCTTCGATTGTTCTCGATCGTTTTGAAGTTCTTCGAGTTCGTCTTTTGTATGCGCAAGATCATTACGTAGACGATCTCGTTCATGACGAACTTTTTCGAAATTCTTTTGCATTTGTTCAAGTTCGTCTTCAAGTCGACGAACATCTTCACTTTTGTATTTCGAGTCTTTGTCAATATTTCCGTCCTAAAGCAAGAGAATTATTTTATTTCATGAATCAAATCGGACGTACAATCGATCGGGCAGATAATTCCTCTCCACGTTCTAATTTTTGAAAATCGTGAATTTTCTTCTTTAAACTTTCGTTTTCTTTTTTTAAAGCATCGCGTTCTTGATTTAATTTTCGAACAGCATTCTTCTTTTCTTCATCAACTGTTGCCATATAATCACTTGATTACAAAAAAAGCAAATGACAAATAAATGAAAATGTTTGTTTTTTACTTTTGCTGAATGTAGTTCAATCGTTCGACTTTCTGCCGTTCGAGTTCGCCGAGTAACGCACGATTTTGAATTTCTAATTCGGTACTTTTCGTTCGTCTCGGATCACTTTTCAATTCACTAAATGTTTTTACAGATAAGAAAACAAAAACTTTTCATCAGAATTTTGTCAACATACTCGATTTCGTTTTCTTTCTGTTTTAATTGTAATTCCAATTTAAATAAACGTTGTTTTAAACTCATGACAACATTCTACAATCGAAGAAGATAAAAAAAAAAACTGAATTTGACAAAATTTCCTCAATGATTTACTGCAGCGTTCGAATTGTTGTTATTATTTCGATCGGTATTTGAACCTGAGATTGTTCGTCGAAGATCTCCATCCTATGTCAATCTTTTTGTATGACAAAAAAAAACGATAGATCAAAAGAATTTCGATATACTTTGCTGGGATCATAGAGAGCATCGATTTCTTTACGTTTACGAGCATTATCTTCTTCTAATCGTCGAATTTTCGAACGAAGATTGCTGTTTTCTTCTTTGATATTTTTCATATCCTGAAATTAATAATATTCGAAAATCGAATATTCAAATATAAACAACAGACTTTTTTCATCGATTGGATTTCATCGTAATAATCTTCTTGGGCTTTGTATTTCGGATTTCCACTACTACTCGGTCGATTTGCTAGAAGAAGAAAAAAAAACACAGAAATTTTTCCATTGAATATTAATGGAAAAATGGTCTCGTATTATTACTTCTCGGGGTTAAATCGGTAGCACTTCGTGTGCGAACAAGACCTCGTCCAGTATTCATTTCCAGTGAGGTAACGGATTGTCGTAAAAAATTTGACGTACTTCGGTAAGCAAAATCGGTTTTATCTGATGAATTTATATTTGTAAAAGGTTCATATTTCTTATTCGTACCACCTGTCAAACCTGAATAACAAATAAAAACAATTCTCGTTTTTGTGTGTGCGTTGTATTTTGAAAATCTTCTCAACAATAGAATCTCACCTCGACCCTTTGATAACTGTTCGACATATGTTTCACGTGCATTTTTACTAATTCCTTTTGTCATCCCACGAAATCACGGATATTTGACTATCAAAAGAAATCATAAGTCGTTGTAGATTTATATCGATGCTATGGAAACCGCAACCATAAGGAATGATGAAGAATATGAAACGACCTCTATGATTTTTCAAGAATGATGTCGAGCGACAACAACAACAACAACAGAACTCTTCATCTTGAAATACAATTGAAAATAAAGGACACACCTTCTCAGTTGTATAATTGAATTTTTTGCATCGAACGTATCGTTTGTACTTTTGAAACAAAAGAAACGAATAAGAAATATGATATCGTTGAAAACACGTTTACCAAATCAAACTACTCGAATTCTTAGTATTGCTACAATGATGCTACGGAAAGAACAAACACGAAATTCTTCATTGACCATGGAAACTCTCAATCCACTTGTAAAAGAAGTTGAATATGCTGTTCGAGGTTGAATATCTTCTTTTCTTTTTTTTTTCGTTCTTTTGACATTCTTTCTCAATTTTAGGACCGATTGTTGCTCGTGCAGGAGATATAGAAACTATATTGAAGGTACAGTCTTGTGCTATCGTGACATATTTATTCGAACGGCAAAAATATGTTTGCAATCGTCGTACTAATGGGTTTCGCATAAAAATAAGCTTATGTTTGTGTTTGTTTTTTTGTCGAATATTAACTTTTGATTACTGTTACCAATTGGATGGCGAAAGAAAAAGGAAGGGAAAAAATTATCTTCGTTGAGAAGTACAAGAATAAGAAAGAGAAAGAGAAAGAGAAAGAGAGAAACTCGATCTACAAACCAGACCTCTATATATTTCAATGGAAAATCTTCGGTTATAATTTCTATTTCTATTGAATAATATTGATGACAAATAGTATGTACGCATGATAGCATTTTGTTTTTTTCTTTTTCTTCTTCAAATAAGTCATCGAAAGTAAATAAAATAAAGCCCTCGAAACGGAGAAAAAGAAAAACAAGAGATAAAAACTAGAAATATATATATATATTCACATTTCATTCAAACATCGATTTATTGGGTCTTCATCTCGTTTTATAACCTCGCGGATAGTTACTATTCGAATTTCATTTCTCTTTTTTTGAAAGATTCGAAATCATGAAGAATAATTTTGTTAATAATAAAACTCTCACGATGGAAAATTTAAATCCTCGTGTCATCGAAGTAGAATATGCAGTTCGAGGTCCGATTGTACTTCGTGCTGCTGAAATAGAAAAAGAAATCAAATCGGTAGATGAATTTTGTTTCTATTTTTTTGTTTCAAAAATAAAAACATATTTTTTTTTCTTTTCTTTCTCAAGGGTAAACACAGTTTTCCATTTGAACGTGTCATTCGAGCAAATATTGGTGATTGTCATGCAAGCGGTAATCAAAAACCGATTACATATATTCGTCAGGTTGGTGTTTCATTTATTTGTTTGTTTGATATTCAAATTAATGTGTTTCAAATTAGTTCGTTGCCGGCTGCACACATCCGACAGTTATGAATTCGCCGGATTTTCCTGCTGATATCAAACAAAAAGTCGAACGTTTACTATCGAGCGCAGGCGGAGAAAGTTTAGGTTCTTATACCGAAAGTCAAGGTTTAGTAACTATACGAGAAGATATAGCAGCTTATATCCAAAAACGTGACGGTTATCCAGCAAATCCAAGCGATATTTATCTTTGCAATGGCGCTTCGGATGGTATTAAAACTGTCATTAAACTATTGATGAATACTGATCCGAAAAAACCATCAGGCATTGTAAATAAAAATTTCTTGTTTACATTGATTTATTTGATTCAAAAACGAAATATATTTGATTGATAGATGATACCCGTTCCACAATATCCATTATATAGTGCGACATTATCGGAATATGGCGCCTATCAAATTGAATACTATCTCGACGAAGGCAATAATTGGGCATTGAATATTGATGAATTAGAACGCGCTTTACGAGAATCGAAAGATCGTTGTGTACCACGTGGTATTGTCATTATCAATCCAGGCAATCCGACTGGTAAAATAATGAAAAATTTTCGCAATGTCATCAATTTGCTCATTTTAGGTCAAGTACTTTCGCGTCAAAACATTGAAAATGTCATTCGTTTTGGTAAAAGAAAAGAAAAATAATCGAAGTTTTTTTTAAATAGAAAATTAATTTAGCTCAAAAACATAATCTATTCATCATGGCTGATGAAGTCTACCAAGAAAATGTCTATTTATCAAATTCAAAATTCTATTCATTTAAACAAGTTCTCATGGAACTCGGCGAACCTTTCAATCGCATGGAAATGGGTACATAACAATATAATTTCCTTCTAACTGAATCTTGATTTTTGTCTTTTGATTTTAGCTTCATTTCATTCTGCATCAAAAGGTTGGCATGGCGAGTGAGTTCAATGAAATATTTTTCTGCGAAATAAAACTTTCGTTGTTTATTTTCGAAAAGATGTGGTTCGCGTGGCGGTTACTATGAATTAATTAATATCGATAAAGATGTTCGTATGCAAGTCAATAAATTAATTTCCGCTTGTTTATGTTCGACATCATGGGGTCAAGCTGTAATGGGAGCGATTATCAATCCGCCCAAACCAGGCGAACAATCCTATGAATTGTATCAAAAAGAACGTAGTGAAGTTATGCAACGATTGAAAGATAAAGCCAATCTTGTTAGTGAATTATTTAACTCAATCGAAGGTTTTAAATGTAACGATGTCATGGGGTTTGTTTGTTTTTTTATTTCGAAAGCAAAATAAAAATCTATAAATATTTATTTATTAGTGCCATGTACGCTTTTCCACGAATTGAACTTCCACCGAAAGCTATTGAACATGCTAAATCGAAAAATATGGCGCCGGATGCATTCTATTGCTTTCAATTATTAGAAAAAACCGGTATTTGTGTCGTGCCCGGTAGTGGTTTCAAACAACAACCCGGTACATATCATTTACGTACAACAATTTTACCACCTGTCGATCAAATGAAAGATATGGTCGAAAGATTTCGACGATTTCATTTAGAATTTTTATGTGAATGGAAATAAACTATTTTGCACTCGTGTTTATGTGTACGTGCGTGTGCGTGTGTGTGTGTGTTTTGAAATAAAAAAAAAAGTACACAGACGATGATGTCAATCGGAAAGATGTCCTTATCGAATATCATTTAAAAATGAAATATTTTTCTTTCGATAGGTGATTCAAATGAATAGACCAATAGTGTTTGAACTTTTAAGCAACACTCTCAATCTTTCGTCATTGTTATAACGAGATAAACAGTAATATATAACCTGGTTGTATTCGATGATATTTTCTAATATTCGAATATTTCTTCGAACAACAGCAAGATTCTATTCTTCTTCTTCTTCTTCAAGTAAGTTGTCTTGCCATCTAGCGACATGACAAGATGTCAGCTTATGAAGACGCTTTCTTTTTTCTATTTCTGAGAATGGCGTCGAGAAAATGCACATGAGTCATTACTTGATCTACTAATGTATGTGTGTTTGTGTGTATTTAATTCTTCATATTTCTTGTTGTTCTGCATTGTCATGATGATGCTGGAGTATTTTTTATTTTTAAATAAAGAAATAGAAAATTGTCAGAACCTTGGAGAGCGTGCATGTCATTGCAACGACAAATTTGCATCGTCATCACGACGGTAAAAGTTTTCGTCTCGCTCGTAAAATTAAAAAAAAAAGTATATATATACACGCATGCACATAGGTACTTTCGAAGTAATGTTATTGACTCGATGCTGCGTTTGTTTCTCGTAGCGTCGAGGAAAGAGAAAAATATCGAGATAGATTTCGATTCGTTGTTTCATGATTAATTGCACTTGCGTTTTCGACTTTGAAGTTATTCACTCGACATTTTCCCTGTGAGTGGTAGGGTGTGCGTGTGTTTTTACTTTTTTTCGATAAGATAAATACGAAATGTAACATTGTGTTTATTTCATTTTTTTTTCTGTTGTTACATTTTTTAGAGTCCATCATGTCACAAACCACAAATTCTTTATTACCATTTAATAAAGTTCAAGGTACGGCATCAACAAATGTTCATGCGTATTCGAATGGTGACGATGATTTTTTCTCTGTTGAACGACATTATTTACATGGTATTTTCATGGGTTTTAAATGGCAATGTGTAGAATTTGCTCGTCGTTGGTTATTAATGCGAAAGAGTTGCATTTTTCCTCCGATACCTTGTGCAGCTGACATGTGGTCTGAGTTAACATATGTTGAACGTGTAACTGACGGAAAAAAATTTCCATTAAAACACTATCCAAATGGTTCACATCATGAACCGAAACACGATTCATTATTAATCTATCCACGTGGTAAAGAATTACCATTTGGTCATGTTGCAATTGTAACTGAAGTTATCAATAATAATGTTCGTATAGCCGAACAAAATTTTATCTATCATAGTTGGTCAGATAATTATGCACGTGAAATACCCGTACAAATTGAAAATGGAAATTATCTATTAAAAGATGAAGATGATATTGTCGGTTGGATTGAAATCGATGATAATGATGAATTACAACCGTTAGATGAAACGAAACTTCATTTAATTCTAAAAGAATATCAAGAAAATAAACCAATAGGCACATTGGATCGTTGTTCAATAACTGACAAAAGTTTTCATTCAATAGCCAATTGGTTAAATGAAGAAGATCCAGCGGAAAAATATTTCGTACAATTATATGGATCTGAATTAATACGTGCTGATACAGATACATTACCATATTATAAAATCGATCAGGAATTAACATTAACAATAGGTAGTACATCGAATGAATTACATCAGATGTTTATGGATGCAACCAATTATGTTCTTGAGAATGATGATCTTTTGAAACATTTTTGTATACCTGATGTATTCTGGCCAAAGATACGTAAATCATGGCAAACAGAAAAAGATTTAACATTAACCGGCCGATTTGATTTAGCTTTCGATGGTCATGATTTGAAATGTTTCGAATATAATGCTGATAGTGCATCGGCTCTATTCGAAATGGCTATTATACAAGATAAATGGGCGCAAGCTGTTAAACTTGATCATTCGTTTATGTCTGGCTTTCAATTACATCGTTTATTAATCAAAAATTGGAAAGAAATTTGTACAGAAGTCAATGTCGATCGTGTACATTTATTAATTGATGATGATCAAGATGAAATTCTAACTGCACTTTATATGCAATATGTTTTAACACAATCAAATATTCCATCGAAATTATGTATTTTAAATAAAGATTTATATTGGAAAAATTCGAAAATAGTCGATAGTGAAGGTTATGAAGTAAAATTAATATGGAAAACATGGATGTGGGAAACTGTATTTAGTGATTATTTAAATGCAGAAAAAACGGAAAATTTTAATAAAAAAATCGACAATCAACATCCGTGTCTATCGGAAATTTTATTAAATGATGATATTCACGTACTTGAACCATTATGGAAAGTTATTCCGAGTAATAAAGCTATTCTACCTGTTCTTTGGTCAATGTTTCCACATCATCCACATTTATTACAAAGTGAATGGACATTGACTGATGATTTGAAACAAAATGGTTATGTTAAAAAACCAATTGTTGGCCGCTGTGGACATAATGTTACATTATATGATGTTAACGATTCAGTTCTCGATGAAACTCAAGGCAAATTTGTTGATCGAAATTCTATCTATCAAAAACTATTTCCTCTACCGAAACGTGATGGTTATTATGCGATATTTGGTAGTTGGATTATTCATGGTTTATTTGCGGGTTTCGGCATTCGAGAAGATAAGAAACTGATTACAGATGCCGAAAGTCCAGTAACTGCTTGTTCAATAGTTTGGAAATAGGAAAAAAAACAGAAAATTTATTCGTCCGATTGCACCTTCGTTTTTTGCAAATTTCAAAACCGTCAATGTCATGACTATTATTTTGTTTTTAACCGAGTGCTTTTTTTTTTAAATATTATTCCTTCCTTTTTCCTTTCACTATTATTTGTCGTCTGGTTTTGTATGAAAAAATTGATCCGAAACTATATACACGCAAAAGAAATTTACTAGCAGAATTATTTTCGACGTTTTTGCATAGTAGAAAAATGAATGACTCTTCTTTTATTATTATTGTAAAGTAACAGATATTTGTCAGTAGATGTCACTGACAAACAAATTTTAATAAAAAAACTAATAATTTTTCTTTTAAATTCTAAATAAATTAATTGAATATAAATGAAAATGTTTGTTCATTTTCGAATTGTTCGAATAAAATCATTTTGAACAATCATATTTCTGGTCATTGCTAAGCAATCGAACATAAAAAATGGTTGTCAACAACTAGACAACCGTAAAAGTAACAGTAAATCTGTGTATTGCTGTTTTTTCACTCTTTGTTCTCGTCATTACAAAACTAAACGTTCGTCTACAATGACAACCACTAATAATAATAATAATCAACAACAACAACAACAGGAACGTCTCGATAATTTACAAAGACTTGAACTTGAATCGACAATCGGTTTCGAAGGTATAAGATTCGTTGTTTGTAGATTTCCAAATAGTTTTCTTCTTTTGTCGTTGTTGTTCAGGAAAAGTTCCTCATGGTCTTAAATTACATCCCGATCGTGTCCATATGGTTTATCCATTAGGATGTAATTTAGTTATTGAAAATTTACAAACACGTCAACAAGAATTTCTTCTCGGACATAATAACAATATTTCATGTTTAACCATTTCGAATAATGGGAAATATATCGCTTCAGGTCAAGTGACATTTATGGGCTTCAAAGTAACCGATCATAGAATTTGATTTCGACAAATTGAGAACTTGATTTGTTTGTTTTTTTTTTAATTTAAGGCTGATATTATCGTTTGGGATTATGCTAATCGTGATCCTTATGCTCGACTTGTTTTACATAAAGTTAAAATCGAAGATCTTGTTTTTACATCTTCCGATCGTTTTCTTATTTCATTGGGCGGACAAGATGATGGAGCTATTGTCGTTTGGAATATTGAAACAAAAGAGCCCGTTTGCGGTAGTCCAGCTCAACATAAAAGTGCCGGTATTACTTATTGTTTAGCTGCATCCAAAGAAGATGAATATCAATTTTTCAGCGCTGGAAAGTATGAACAATTTTTCTTATCGAGAAAAAAAACACGAAATTGACTGATTTCTAGTGGTACGCTTCGTTTCTGGCAATTAGATGTTGCCAATCGAAAGATTCGACCAACTGACATTAATACAGGTGTGGTTAAACGTATTATCAAATGTATGACTGTACGTAATCAAACAATTGATTTGCTCGGATATTGATTCGAATTCGTTTGGTTTTTGTTTTGTTTTTTATAAAGGTTTCATTAGACGGTGCATATCTTTATTGTGGAACAACAACAGGTGATATTCTCATGATCTATATTCCTGCGAATCAATTTAAAACAATTGGACCTGAGAAAAAGAAATATTCAATGGGAATAACAGCTATGCAAGCTTTAGTTAATGGAGATGTTTTAATTGGAACAGGCGAAGGAAAAATTCATATGACAGAAAAAGAAACATTCAAACCATTGAAGTATGATCGAAATTCGTATCGATTCAATTGCGATAGTCTATGATTTGATTTAGATCTTTACAAGCTCTCGGTGAAGTTACTTCATTAGCATTGAGAGGCGAAGGTCATATGGTATGAAAACGAAAACAAGAATTATTCGATAGTATTTCTCTTTGTTTGAAATAGATTTTCATTGGCACAGATCGATCACATATTTATAAAGTAAATTATGCTGATTGGAAAATGGAATTGATCAATACATGTCATAATTCACCAGTAAATGATATTGCTTTTCCATTGTAAGTTTATCAAATGAAAAAACAAAAACTATCGAAAATTTTGATTTGATCTATAATTATTAGTGGTTCATCGGAATTGTTCGGTACATGCAGTTTTCAAGATATTCGGTAGGAAAACGAAGATATATTTTGAATAGAAATTCGTATTGAGAAAATTGTAGTATTTGGCATGCACCAACAGGAAATGAATTACTCCGAATAACACAAGCAAATAAAACGTGTAATTCAATTTGTTTTACTCGTGATGGAAAGATGATTGTTAGGTAAAGAAATGTCAATTGAATTTCTTTTGTTTATTTGTCGTTTGAATTAGTGGTTGGGATGATGGTCGTATTCGTGCATTCTATCCCGAATCAGGCCGTGAAATGTTTACAGTTAATGATGCACATAATCGTGGTGTAACAGCTGTTGCAGTTACCAACGATTGTCGTCGTATAGTGAGCGGAGGTGGCGAAGGCATGATTCGTGTCTGGCAAATCAATGGTAATTCACGTGAGCTGTTAGCAACAATGAAAGAACATAAGAATGCTGTTGTTGCTATTCGAATAAATAAATCTGATACGGAATGTGTGACAGCTTCACTTGATGGTACTTGTATTATTTGGAATTTGAAGTAGGATGTTAATGACAAAAAAAAACGAGAAACGAATATTGATATTGAGTTGTTTTTTTTCTCTTTATTCAATAGACGTTTTGTTCGAAATCAAGTTCTATTTGAAAATACACTTTTTCAATGTGTTGCCTATCATCCTGAAGAATATCATATAATAACAGGTGGTACAGATCGTAAGATAGCCTATTGGGAAGCAACGAATGGTGCACAAATTCGAGAACTTGAAGCATCAAAAAGTGGCACTATCAATGGACTTGATATTGACAGTGCAGGAAATTATTTCGTAACTGTTAGTGCTGACAAATTAGTGAAAGTACGATGAATGAATGAATGAGTTTTCTTGGAAAATCAATTTGTTTTTAGTTATGGCGTTACAATGAAGGTGATGTTCATAGTGTTGGTATTGGTCATGGTAGTGAAGTGAAAAAAGTTCGAATTTGTCCGAATACTCAACATATAATATCAGTTAGTGCTGATGGAAGTATTTTCCGATGGAAATTTCCTCAAAATGCGTTATAAAAAAAAAAGACCGAAGACAAAAAAATCTTAAATCAAAATTTTCAAAAAACTAATCATTTTTTTCTTTCTTTTTTTTCTCTCTCTTTTTTTATTTCACTTTTCTTCGTCTTCTCTAACAATGTATATGAGATCAGAAAAAGACACAAAAAACTCTTCTCTAAGCTATAACATGGACACGCATTTTTCGTCTTCGATATCGTTTTCGTAATGATCCAATAGTTAATAAACGACAAATTATATTGATTGCTAAAAAAATTGCTGCAAGAAGGCCAAAACCCTTGAAAAGAAAGTCAAAAGTATTTTTTGTTCAAAGACTTGTTTTCTGATTCACAAACTGCAGCGGCACCGGCAGCACCGGTTTGAGCTTTTCGATATCCATTCGGTGTCGATTGATATGAATTCGATGTATAACGTGAGCCAAAGATTGTCGATAGTTTAACTTCCCAGAAAATAGCTGCAATTGAAATCGATAAAATCAAAAGAAAGAGAATTATATAAAACACTGCAATCTAAATATTCGAGAAAACAAACCAATTTCAACAAACAAAAAACGAAACTATTTTTCATACAATTCTCGTTATAATTCGCCAATATTTACGCTTTCGTAAAGCTGCAAATATATGAACGAGGAAAATGATTAGAATTAGAATTAAACAAAGTACAAATATGGCGATAACAGCGGTTTTAACTTTGCTAGCTGACAGAGATTGATAAGAATCTGGTGATGAACTGTCACTACATTCACTCAATGCAGCAACATAAACATTTGATTGATAACCTTGACAAATTTCTGACACCCAATCGGCTTGTTGTGCCCAACCTGTCGATGCGATTAAAGCGCAAACCATACCGAAAAATAAACATATCTATATACTCAACAAAATTTCGACAATCGAACACAGATCGAATCGTTTTACCATGATCAGAATTTCGAGTATTCCCAATATACATATCCAATAAGTTCGATCACGACGATAGACTCTCATATTTTGTTTTACTTCTGTTTTACAAAACTTCAAAAAACAGAATGACTACCTGCTGAGTTCAAAATGATTTAACTTGGTAGAAAAAGAAAACATATTAAGTTACTAAGCAGATACTAGCATGCAATCGTTTTAAATCGATTAACTATCATCAAACAGGGAAAAACAATTTTCTCGATAATTATACGCTATTATCCTTATCGTCCGTTGTTTTTTATTGAAATAATCCACGACCCAGGTTTTTTGATTACTATTGAAAAACAAAACGAATGAATAAGAGAGAAAAAGTATCCATGTTACCAACACACAAGAGCAAACACACACAGATTTATAAAAAAAAAAAAAAAACGAGAAGCTGTTTGAATAGTTTTCCCCAGAAACGAATTTATTAGATTTTCAATAGTACGAATAAAAATTTGTGTTGTTAAACAAAAACAAAACGATGGAAATCTACTGTTGAGTGACATTGACAGCTGTTGATTCATTTCGATTTTCGGATTTTAATTTTTGAAAAGCTTCATAAGCAGCTGCTTCTTTTGCTTCTTTTTTCTTATTACGTTTTTCATATTCCATACTAAACGAAAACAAAAAAGCGACAAATCGAATGAATTCATTTCGAATAAAAGCTCAAATATGCGAACGAACCGATTGTCGATAATACGTGTGATGATATCTTGAGTACCCATCGGATTTCCACTATCGATTTGTTGAAATTTATTAAGACCTTTTGGAACTTCATATGGATCACGTTCATCAACATCAGGATCATAACTTGTATGACCATGAACAACAAGAGATACCTGAACGAAAATAAATTCGTTTGTTTCTGCTTGATTTTAGTTAAAAACAAACCTTAAAATGATTGATCAAATCTAGAGTAACGGAATAAGGAGCGCCGATAACGACTTCATCAACATACTAATAGAAAATTCATAGGATATGAAAGATGATCAACATTCTTAAAGTTTTGTTCTTTACTCGACAAGCTAGAACGCTGAGAACACGTTCATGAAGATTCATAATCGGATGATTACTTCCTTTATATCGATTAACAATCTAAACAGACATAATCGATCGGATTGCTCTTTCTAATAATCTCGAAGATTTTACTCGATCTGAATGTAGACCAACAATAAGATAATCTCCTTGAGCTTTAACCTTTTCAAGAAAATCGACATGACCAACATGAAATAAATCAAAAGCTCCTGCCGTATAAACAACTTTATCTCCTGGCTAAAAAAAAGCAGACAAACAAATAAAGACGGATGAAAAGATGATTTTTTTTCCAATCGAATGAATTACTTTTGGTTCACGACCATTTGAAAATTGAATAATCTTATTTGTTGTTGCTAAAAATTGTGATGTACCTGTCCATGGACTAACGCTTTCTTTGCATAAGCTCATTCGTCGTGTATTCTCCGGATCAGGTAAAGCATCATCGGGATCATGATGACTTTTTGTCAATAATAACATTCTAAAAAACATCATAATGACCTAATTTTTATTCTATTTCGTATTCAAACCTTCCAACAATATCAGTTGTTGATACACCTTGAGTACGTTTGCATTCGCGATATCGACCAGCAGCTTTCACTATATGATATGTATCTACACCATCAGCAGTGACCTTAATAAAAAAAAAAAGTACATACGAAAGCAAAAAAAGAAATTCGATTTCATACAGTGATATCATCTCCGTGTACACAGAAAGCGCAATTATATTGTTCTAATGTTTCCAATGTTGTCACATAAGGAGCATCCTCAACGACTTCGTCCACCCATTTTATTGCTCGAACCATCTTATATCTTTCTTGTTCGGTAAAAACTGGTGGACCTTTATGTTTTGTAATTTCCGCTATAATTCGAAATTTGATAAGATAAAACGAACAAACAAACATATTATTTCTGTTTTACCATCCGAATGAACACCAACAACTAAATGAGTGCCCATTAATTTCGCTTGACGACACGCATTTGCATGTCCAAAATGAACCATATCATAACTACGTAGAGAGAACGGAGGTGTGTATACATAAGTACGAATTATCTGAGTGTAACTTACCATCCATCCATCCATACTCGAACATTTTCTCCTGTTTTTACTTCTGCTGTAGTCATTTCTGTTTCTTTTTTTGAATGTACAGTAATACAAAGCAAAGAAAAGATGCCGATTAATAATATATGCGTATGTAGAGTACGTGGTGTTGTCGTTTATTATTCGTTATATTTCTTATCCTACAATATTCTGTTTGTCGAATAGATGTCGTGACGAGAGAAAAAAGAATGGCAATAATGCATTATTATATACATTTGATTTCAAATCTTTTTCTATAGTATCGATTGGTTCAAAATGATAAAACGGAGGCACAATTATTTAAAACAACATTCTTCTTCTTCTTCTTATCATCGAATTCGTTTTTTCCTTTCTATTCATTCGAAATGTACACACGTGAACGATCATTATGTTGTTTAAATCTTGAATCCAATATTCAACCATGGATTCATATATCCGACGCAACATTTCATCCAGATATTTGGTACATAATCTCAATTCTCTAGTCATCATTGAACATTTCTTTCTAGTTCACTTTATGTACCAACGAATCTCAATCGAATACAATCGATTCAAATCGATTATCTTCCGCCATTGATATCCTATCTTTGGCCGTTAATCGATCGAGGAGAAAATCTTTGGACTGTTGAACATTTAATACAACGTGATTTAAATGCATTAAAATTTGTTTATAAATATGATTTAGTTATTTGGAATAAATTTGTTCAAATACAACAATCGAATAGTTTACGTATTAATTGTAATATTGTCTATCCAAAATTATTGATACTTGCACCGGATTGGTTTACATGTGAATATACTTACAAACATCTTTCGAATGTTAATAAAGAGATTCTCAAAAATTTTTCCATTCTTTCAATTTATGAAGGACAAAATACGGAACAAGATCTATATGAAAAATATCGTTCTCAAGGTTGTGATCTTCTCATAACAACACCGAATATACTCATCGATTTAATCGATAAACGTTTAATACATTTCGAACAATTACAATTGATTATCTACGATCAAATTGATTTACTTCTACGTAATCAACAACAACAACAAGATCTATTCGAGAAATTTTTCGTTCATTTTCAATTACATTCTAGTCGAATTCAACATGTTTTCTTTTCACGAACAGTTACTCAACAAATCAAAGATTTTCTTGAGAAAACATTTTCTAAAGCCATTCCATTTCTTTCATCATCATTTATGGAAACATGTACATATCAAAATTGTCTTATCTATGCTGAGCCATGTCGAAATTGGTCCGAAAGAAAACTGATTCTCAAACAGGCAATTGATCTAGCCGAACGAACAAAGAAAAAACTTGTTATGTGTGCATATCAAACACGTCGTCTAGCCACTATGCAAAGTATTCTCAATGATCTTTCAATTCAATCGATTTTAGTACATTCACAATTATCAAACGATGAAATTCAACAATATATTCACGAATGGCAAACAATCAACGATCGACCATTTATTCTATTGATTCAAGATGAAATTTTAAATGATATTTCAATTGATAATACAGATATACTGATTCATCTCGATGTTCAACGTTTATTCTGGTATCAATTATATAATCAACGATTGAAATTAATCTATAAACATTTAATAAACCCAAATCATGTCAATCTTCAATCGATCAATAAACTTGAATTAACATCATTGAACATAATCGAAAAATTCTATGAAAATAATTCGAATACAAACATTCCATTGATTGTTGTCCTTTGGCCAGGTGATTGTGCACAAGTGACGTACGATTTCATTGAATATATTAAAACATCGAACTCCTATCTTCATCCATTAATTGAACGTTTAGCAAAAAATAATTGTCGTGAATCATTACAAGCAAAGTTAGATGTCGAATTTTGTCCAACATTGAAAGTATTCGGTGAATGTTTGAGTAAAAAGAAAATAAAACGTTGTCCATATCGACATTATTTTAATTATGATGTTGATTTTATTGAACAGAAAACTGTGAATACCGATGTGAATGAAAATATGCTTTCGAATTCCTATGAATTATTTCTTCCGAATGATGGTGAAATTGAATTGTGTATAACGCATGTCAGCGATGGTAATCGACTTTGGGCAAATATTTTACGTTCAAGAAATGAACTCAATCAGAATCTAACGAAAATTTTCGATTATGAACTTTTCTTTCGACAAATTCAAGATGCATTTGAACATGTGAAAAATCGACCATTAAGCGAAATCGTGCCGGGAGAAATTTATTTTTATGAAGATGAAAATAAAAAAATTCATCGAGTCTATGTACATGAACAAGAACAAACATATTTTGATATACGACGAACTGATTCAATATTAAATCGTTTATTACGAATAACAAATACGAATATTGAACAAAATGAAAATCTACAAGAAATAATTACAAATCAAAATCAAAATCAAAATCCATCGACAACTACAGAAATTAATCGACCGATTTTAACTGTTTTTAGTCTTGATTCAGGACAAACATTTACACTTAAATCCAATGAACATCTCTATCCAATTGAACCAGCAACATTAAAACAATATCCACCATTAGCTACAGAAATCATTCTTTGTAATATTCAACCATTAGATCAAATTACTATGACATATACGCCATTTACAATCGACACTCTACGTTCGTGGACAGTCAATGAAATTTTCATGGGCAAAATTCGATTAGCTACGCGTTCATGTTTTTGGATTGATCCATTGGTGAAACCGGTTCGTTTAGCAGCATTAAATCGAATTGCTTACGATAAACCAATACGAAAGCAATTGATTTTAGCTAAACTTGTTCAAACAAATGATGGACATATGAATGAACTTGAACGACTTGCAATCGAAGCTGGACTTCAGCAAACAGTTACAATCGAACAACCGGTTGAGAATAAAACTGAAGATTCTGCTCCTGTTGCTCCAAAAGAAGAAGAAGAAGAAGAAAAAGATTTAGATGCAGTAGTCGAAGATTTAGTACCAGCATTCAAACCATTTATCAATCGTAATGGTCAAATGATTATTAATCCTGTGGGTCGATCGAAAGAATTCTTTTCTAAACATAATCAACCAATGTCAGATGATTTGTCTGAGAAATCAACTCGATATGTGCCCGTAGGTCGTGGCCATCGATTGAACACGAATATTTCAACATCGGAACAATCAATTCCTCGACCTCAAATAACTCCTATAGTTGATGTGACTAATTCTGAACGATCAAAAATATCCAATGTTACTACACCATCGGAAATCAGTCCTAATACAATGATCACATCGAACCACCAACAACAAGATGAAATAGTAAAGGTAATTATTGTGAAAACTAACTGAATAAGTAATTGTCCCAGATATTTGACAGTGAAAATCTTTGTCTATGATTTTCGCATGTTTTCTTCCTGGGAAAAATTAAACTGAACCTGTTGATGAACATGAAAATTATCGAATTTTTGTGTTAGTACAGTTTCAACAAATAATAGTTCATCTCGATTTTTAAAGAAATCAAAAATATCTTCTTTTTCTTCCTATTTCAAGGATACAATCGAAACAAAACAAGAAACGTTCAATGAAGATGATCAAATGATGTTCATTTTTGGTCCGAAATTATTCTCTCAGCTTCGTCAAATCAAAGATATGGAAGATGAACAACGTCGTCAATCTGATTTTCCTGTTCAACGTAATCGCAATCGACATGGTCGAAATAATCCAAGACCAAACAATCACGATGATCATAACACTTCGAATAATAACAACAACAACAACAACAACAACGATGAATCGGAACAACAAGTTCTTCCGCCGAATATGAGCCGTTATGAACCGTTCGTTGGCGAACGTGGTCCATTAACTCAAGAACAAATTGATTACAAACAAACACAACGTAAAACACGTCTTTTCTGGGAACAAACATCTCGAGATGTCTATCTAACAATTGGCTTCTACAATGTCGATTCAACACAAACCTATGTCGATTTTCAAACGAATCAAATCTATTGTCGAACAAAAATACGTACCTACGATCGATTTGTTCGTATACATTTACCACATGACATTCTTCCTGAAAAATCTTCGTTTCAAGTACGTCGTTCGAATATTTTAGTAACAATGCGCAAGTCAAATGAAAGCGTCATGTGGACAACATTGAGCAATCAATCGATCGAACCACGACCGGAATTTTTCAATGTTGAATACGGTTCCGATGATGAATCGGATACCGATAAACGTCGTCGAACAATCAACCGACAATGGGAACAAATACGCGACGATAAACGCAAAACAAATCCTCAACCAGTCAATGATGATGAGAAATATCTTATCGATGATATCGATGATGATGACAATCAATTTCATGAAACGAATAATAATAATAATAATACTAATGCAAACAACGAAGATAAAAGTGATAATGAACTTACTGATACATCATCCGATTGTCATTCAACAGATTCCGATGATTGTTATTATGAAGATCAAGTACCAGCTAATCATATACCACGAGGATATGATGATGCCGATTATGATCATCGATTTTATACTCAACAGAAAAAAGAACTTTCTTAGTCATTTCAATTGTTTTTCTCTTGTTATTATTATTATTACTATTATTGTTTTTTTTTATTTACTTTCTAGATAGAATAATGCCTGTCGAAGATTTATCCGACGAAGGACTTCCCAAGGTTCCTAATCTTGAATTACCACAATTGAAATTTTTATTGACATTAACACCGAATGATGTACAATTGAAAGAAAAACTTTTGAATGAAATACGTACGAATCAAATGACACCATTCTATCAAGAATGTATTAAAGATGGTCAATTGCCAGTCAATGAACAACTTCTTCAAACAATGAAACAAGCAAATGAAACGAAATTGAAAGAACTCGATAACAAAATCGATGAGAATGAAAAAGCGTTCGGTGAAAGTGAAATACGCGAAAGTTATCTTGCCAAAGCACAATATCTATGTTCAATAGCTGATCGTGAACAAGCATTGACTTGGTTAAGAAAAACATCGGAAAAAACCGTTACATTAGGACATCGTTTAGATCTGATCTTCTATCAATTACGTTTGGGCTTGTTCTATTTAGATCAAGATTTAATCGAACGAAATCTTGAGAAAGCTAAAACTTTAGTTGATGAAGGCGGCGATTGGGATCGACGTAATCGTATGAAAGTCTATCAAGGTCTACGTGCAATGTCAATTCGAGATTTTAAAACAGCTGCTGAATTATTTCTTGATACAGTTGCAACATTTACTTCGTATGAATTAATGGATTATCAAACATTCGTGACATATACAGTTATTTGCTCGCTATTAGCACTTGAACGACCTAAACTACGAGAAAAAGGTAGAAAAATAATTTCCTTTGAGAAACAAAAGAAAAATAAATCTTCGTCATTGATTTCATTTCCGATTCTTTTTTTAGTTATCCGTGGAAGTGAAATTCTTGAAATTCTTCATGGTTTACCATTGATAAAAGAATATCTATTTTCATTATATGAATGTCGTTATGCTGATTTCTTTCGTTGTTTAGCAACTATCGAAGAAAATCTTCTTAAAAAAGATCGATATTTCGTTGCACATTCATCTTATTATGTTCGAGAAATGCGTATCATTGCTTATAATCAATTATTACAATCGTATTCATCGTTAACATTAAAAGGCATGGCGCAAGCATTCGGCTGTTCCGAAACATTTCTCGATAAAGAATTATCACGTTTTATTGCGACAGGACGATTAAATTGTAAAATTGATAAAGTTCGAGGCATTATTGAAACAACACGACCAGATTCGAAAAATTTTCTCTATCAAGAAGTTATTAAAAAAGGTGATCTGCTACTTAATCGAGTGCAAAAACTGAGCCGAGTGATTAATATTTAACAAAACAAGACACTTTCGTTACACAGATACACACAGTTTCTCTCTCTCGTTCTCTTTTTATTACTATCTATGTGAATAAACAAGATTCAAAAATAAAAGAAAAAAAAGATCATTCTCGATGAATTCTATATGATCATAATCTAGGCTTGCCGAGTAAAATGATATTTTCGCATTTTTGTGCGAACATAAATATAGACAACGCAAAAAAAAGGGGAATTAAGATATTTGATTCTCAATGATCATAATCAATACTTGTACAAGATCGAATTACGAACGTTGCTTTTTCGTTCGTTTCGTCGACGATAATAGTAATAATCATTCGTTTGATTCTTATCTCAATTGTTTTGTTTTGTATTTGAATGGTAAGTGAAAATGTCACGAGAAAGGAAAAAAGAAAAACGAACAACTAATAGAGATTTTCTTCTTGATGACAAGTGTTTTTTTTAATAGTCTATCAATGTGAAGGCCGTACTTCAGTAAGATCGAGATGTGCTAGTCTTGGGATAAATGTCTTATCTTTTGTAGGTATACGAGAAAAAGCGAGACATATGAAATACCAATTTAGCATCGTTTTTCTTTTTTTATCACTAGACAAGGTCTATAAATGATCTTCATCCTTGAATTTGTTTGTTAATCAAGTGTGAGAAGAAACTTGAGGTTCTTTACTTTTTATTTTTTCTCAGTTTGAACGGTTAGTAAACGAGTGAAAAGAAGAAAAAAAACTATGCTTGAATGTTTTTCCAATTAAATCCGACAATGTTTTTGCTTAATCTCATCATTTTTTTGACATATTGCTAGATTTTTTTCTTCCCTCTGTTTCTATAGAGAAAAAAAGAGGAAAAAAAGCTTATTTATTTAGTATAAATAAACATGATTCGCTCGTCATCTCTTTTATTTTCAAAAAAAAAACGAGCGAAGACGAAGAAAACGTGTAGTACGATGTTTTTAGTTAAATTTTAATCGAATTTATACACGAGCAGTGGTTGTTCTTTTTCTTTTGTCAATAATTCATCTCGACATACATTAAGAGAAAGAGATAGTGAAGAAAAATCTAGTCAAGGTTTATGATGACGTCGGTACGGAAATAGAAAAGATATATTGATGACGTCAATATGTGTTGACTATACTGTTAGTCAATGTCAAATATCATTTTCTATTATAATATTACGTAAGTTATCTAGCGACTAATTTCTATCGGTTGACAGTCGTTAGCAATAAAACATTCTCATTGTTTCTTATTTGCAAGACATCTATTATCGTATTTGTAAGAAATCATTCGGTAAGGTCGAAATTGAAAATCAATAGTAAAAACGAAGTTTAATAAACGAATTAGTTATATTTGTTGTTGTTATTATTATTATTTTTTCTATTATTTAATATGATGATCGAGACAAGACTATGGAATATGAAGAAAAGCAATCATCAAGTTGATGAAAAACGTTTTCTTCTGGTATGTATGTATGTATGCATTATTAAACTGATTGTTGAACAACTTGCCGACGGGCAATCGATCGATCGGCAACGTATATAGTCGAGTGAGTGAAAATTGAACGAGAATAAGCAACCGATCGATAGGACGAGCTACGACTATGTTTTTATATTTTTATTTCCGTCGAACTTGTTCGAGAAAATAAGGGTTCAGGCTTTCGAAGAAAAAAAAATGCCAAGTGCTTTTGAAGATTCTATTAAGAAGAAAATAACATCGACTCAATGAGATAGATGAGAGGTTGAGTTTGCTAATCGAAAAGAAGAAGAAGAAGAAGAAGAAGCAAAAAAAACATTAGTTTTAGTATTTTACAGATCACTGTCAAATAGACTCGATTGGATTTCAACTAGACGTACTTTCTAGTCTTATCACGTTTTATTTTTTGCTTCTTTTCCTCATTACGCCTTGACTAGACTCGCGTGTCATCCGTTCCGAAGATGTTTTCGAAGCCTATGAAGAAAAAAAATGAAGAACAACAAGAAAAGCAAAGAATCAATGTTGTTTCTCTTCGTTTTTTTGGATGTGCGCGTGTATAGTATTTTTTTTTCTTCATCATTACAAGTTGCTTTACTCTCTCATTTTTTTTTGCCTTGTGCACATACCGCAAAACGACGAAGACGTACAAGCATATCGACGCTCGAGTAAAGTGATTAGAATTGAAACTATCTATCAAGAGTGAGAAGTAATTCGAGATAGAACGAATAAATTAACGTATTTTTAGCTCTAGTTTATTCATGCCAGACGAACAAAATACTGCAATAGTACAAACTCCGATCGAGTTTTTCATCTTGTTATTATTTTTTTTTCAATTAAAAATCAAATTTCATCGTCGAAAGAAAAATAATCATGTGTACATAGCGGAAGTATAGTTTAACGGAAGAAACCTATTTTCTCCGTTTTTCGATTCTAATATATTTATTAAGTGTATTGAAACAGGACGAACATTTTATTGACGTTTCTTTTTTTCTGCCTCTCTCTCTCTCTATCGTTCTTTTTTACTCGTTTTTACTAGATTGAAAACGTATGCATAGAACGTGTATGATAATTGTCTGACGTCAATGGAGGGAGGTAACTTCAAATAGGAAATAATCCGATATATCAGTCAATGAGTTCAAGTAATTAGTTAGCACAGAACGATGACGATGAAAAATATATATTCATTTGAAGGTTTTTTTTTCATGGTGAGATGATAGATTGTAAAAGGAAAAATGAATAATATATACACACATGTGCAATTGATTCGTATATTGAAGGTTGTTTTTTTTAATGTTAGACATGGTAAATTGAAGAAGGAATCGTTTGAAGCTTAGTCTGCCATCTCTCCGTTACACTAGTTTTCGTTTCGTGATCCTATGAAAAAGAAGAAAAGGGAAAAGACGATGTATGTGATGACGTCAAACATGTATCTCTCTTGAACCGACCGTCATGTTGTCGAGATTGCGTTTTTTCTCCTCTCGTCTTCACCGGTCATTCATTGTCTGACTCATCGTCGTCTTTTCTCGTATATCTGGATGTGTATATATGTGTTGTTTACCATAGACGACGCACCTAATTTATCATCTATATCTTTTCTTTTTTTATCGATTGTGCAATAGTTGAAAGTAAAAAAAACAAAAAGAAAGGACAGCGAGCGAGCGAGCGAGAGAGAGAGCAATTGAAAAAAGTCAGAAAAATAGAAAAATAATTGTTTGTTTTTGCCGTCAATCAACCATGAGATGCAGGATAGACGTCATATTATATAAATCTTGCGTTATTTTTCACTCTATTGCCAAGGTGAATTAGCATAGGTAGGTTTTTGACAGTGGCTTTGGGGAGAGTGCAATTAATCGATCGATTGATCAATGAATGATATGGGTTTGTTTTTTTTCTCGATTTCTCTCTATATTTTTATTTTTTTGTACTTGTATTTTTCGATTGAATATGATTGTCTATAAAAAAAACACTGGGACATCAATTTTCTTTCTCTCTCTTGATTTCTCTCGTTTTCTCATATCTATATATCTCTATATATCTATGTTTCCCATGTTTATACATAATATCTTTTTCTTTTCATCAGTAATAAGAATATAATCTATATTATTTCTTATAGAATAAACAGATTCCACTTAGTCGTTTAACGCTATTCATATTATCGAGGGATTCTCCTCCTTTTTTCCTCACATACACATACATCGATGATTATTTCTTTGAGCGACTGTTACTGTCAATATCAGACGATAGGAAAAAAAAAGAAACTTTTGTCATGCTTATTTTTTTTGCTTTTTCATTCTATTTTTTTTGCAATCATATCATTGCATTTTAAACATCAATGATATGCTACTTAATTGACACGTACTAAAAGCGACAAGATAAACGAGCGAATGTATCTAACGTCATTTTTATTTTTTTTGCACTTAAAAATTCAAGACCTTTGTCTATATTCTAGATTAATCATACTCAATAGTCTTTCTCTATTCAAAAAGAAAAAAAACAAACTCGCATAATGTTTAGCAAGTGTTGTCAAATTGTGCCTGCACTTGCGTCAGCTGTTCATGGTGCAAGCGAAGAACTTCCACAACTACCTGAATCTCCATCACCACAAGTCAATCGAAGTCGTTTAGCATCGTCGACATCATCGACAACATCGCCCGGCCTTTTAAATGCATACAATTTAAATTCTCTTCGACAAACATCACAATTAGATCCCCGACAAGCATTTAAATATTTCGATAAAAATCACGATGGTAAACTGACTATCAAAGAGTTCAAATCGGTTATGCATGATCTCGGTTATAAGACGGTTGATAAACGTTGTATTAAACAAATGTTTGCTGAAGCAACACGAAGTGCTAATCGACGAACGTTAAGTTACGATGAATTTGTTGATTTTCTTGAGTCAAAATTATCTCTATCGGCATCACCACCATCACCACTACCAATCACAACACAAGATGTCGTTCAAACACCAAATCGTTCATCATTTTCACAAGAAACCAATTCATCATCATCACCAAAAATGCAATTAGATATCGAAACATTATTCAATTGTTATGATCTCGATCGAAATGGTTTTATTGAACCGAAAGAATTACGAAAAGTTATGAAACGTTTAACCGGAGAGAAACTTTCGAAACGAGACATCAAAGAAATGATAAATGTTGCCGATAGAAACGGTGATGGACTATTAGATAAAACTGAATTTGCACTCTTGTGTAGTGCATTTTAATTTAAAAAGAAAAGAAAAAAACAAATTATATATATATAAATATAATCGAAGGAAAAACATTCATTTTTTCATGCATTCGAGCAGATAAATGAATAACTAACTCTTGTCGTTCAATCGTTTTGTTATTCTTATTTTCTTATTGTCCATGTCCTACGTGTTTTTTTCCTTTCTTCTTGCCTGTCTTTCTTTTTCTCTCTCTCTCTTTAAACCTCCTTGCCTTCTTTCTTTTTGCAATATGTTTATGGTTTTTGATTTAAGTAGAACAGTTCTTTCTATCTACCGGATGTAATCCATCTACTTCATCCTACGTATTTTTTTCCTCGTCTTTGAACATCGAATCTTCTTTCATTATTAAAGTGTATACAATGAACGAAATATATCAATTTTCTTATATTTTGTGTTTTTCTCTTTCGTGATTTATTATACAAGTATTATAGAAAAAAACAACAAAGAATCGAAGCATAAGATAGATATTCATTTTCTTAGTTATGTCCTGCCGCCCTGACCTCGTCTGGAGCGTATCTTTTATAGTATTTTGTATCATCACTCAACAATTAGAAAGACAACGATTGGTATAAATATATTTACTTGTTGCTTTGTTTTTTTATCTGTTTAAACATAGAACTGCGTCAAATAATTCGTGCATGTTTAACTTCTCATTAGATGTCATGAAACTTATTATTTTGTTCTTCTAGAAGATGCTATTATTTATTTTGAGATAAAAAAAACAAGGAATTAAAGAACTGCCGAGTATTAAATAACAGAGAGCAAAGGTAGAGGGTTATGCTAATAAATCTCTCGTTGATTGATTAATTAACAAAGCTAAGTACTGGTTTATTTCTTTGTCAACAACAATGAGTACTTCCATCTGGATTTCATCTTTGTTAGTAATACGAAATAGATTTTGAATTTGAAATGTTTTTCTTTGTATAGAAAATGTCAATCATAAATCAAAAAAAAAGAGAAAAAGGAAAATAATCATAATTTATATAATCAATCGAGGGAAATAGTGAAGTGGGTCGAAAGAGGTTTTCATTGACGTCAATTGATTGTTGTTAAAACGAAAATTGTTCTCGTTTAGAGCACTAAAACTTTTTTGACTTCTATTTTTCTTTCTTGCTCTTAGAATCTAGGCAATGATTTCACTTTATTTTAGGCCATAGTCAATAAACGGAAATAATCACTCTTAGTAAAGAGGTCTTCTTTCTCAAAGAACAGGCCAACAAGTAAATATATCTTTGATTGACAATTATGATATTCTTCATGTTGAATGAATTAGATCTTTGATAATTAAAAAACGAATACATTCGTGATTGGTTGATAGTTATAATAAAATAAAATACTACCTGCATTTTTCATCTAAAAATACATTCACATTTATTCGACAACTATATGCTAAATCAAGGAACGGAGAGAGAGAGAGAATTGTTATTTTTTTTAGTATGTGTAAATGATTGACAGTGATGACGTACATGAGAGAACGTGACAGTATTTCATAATACGCATAACATGTATATGTACAAATCGAGTTGAGAGCGTGTTAATTTAGAGCCCTTGAAAATCGAGCCGACCTGGAAGGCGGATTCGGATGTCAAGTGTAAAAAAAAAGTTTTGCACTCGTCTACGACTCTAATGTTGATGGAGATAATATCGGAAGTATTTAGTTGAGTTTTTTGGACTTTTTAAGATCGATTAAATATAATTTTTTCTATGAATAATCTCTATTAGCCGTAATATGTCAAGGAGTTCGTTTTTTTTTGGGTTTCGATGTTCTATAAGACGATTAAATCCTCGTGCTCGATTCTTAAACGAAAAGCTGAAGATAAATTTGTTCAAACAAAAAGCATGCATCAAGGTTGCATAGAACGAGTTTATTTGAAACACGAGAAAAATACATAATTAGTAAAGGTCATGTAATTATTTTAGCTCGACTACTAAAATAAAAGCGTGCAGAAAAGAAAACTTGAACAAAAGAGAAAATACAATTGAATTTATGAATTAAGAAACTCATCGAAATCATCTCGTAGCTCACATGTACCACGATTAAACGCAGCATTAATCGATTCCAATCGAAATAATTTCAAAAATGGCAACAAAGATTTATGATCTTTGAAAGCTGTAGCTGTTATTAAAACACTGGCATTTCGTGTCGCCGATTCGACTGTACCAGATGTCCAATTAAAAAATTTCTTTGCTAAATCCGGTAGTAATTTATCAGCTAGATTCTTTGCTAAAGTTGACATGAGTTTTGCAACTGAAAACCAATCACCTTTGGCTGCATTAGCAAGAATATCGAATGTTGTTAAATCAACAAAGGGCACGCCAACTATAACATTCAAAAGTGTAACTGATGCACCAACAACCGATTGAATCATATTGACAAGAGCTAAATGACATTCTTGTTTCGTTGCTGAACATCCAGCAAAACAACGATATGGTTGAGTAGAAGGACATTCTTGCCAACAGACAGGTCCAACACCATTATAAAATTTTCGACATGGTTCATAGCATAAAGCACCATCTTGTTCGTATTCTTTCGAACAAATTAACGCCGAACCAACACCTCGTCCGTAACTATGACGCAAATAAAATCGACCACATAAACAACCTAAATTTGTATAATTATCTGGACAGATCGAACACGAACGTTTGAGTATACCACATTTATCGTACCATGGACATGAACCAACCGATTTTTGAACGTCAATACAAGCAAAACCTAACGATGTTATATTATCACATTTCTGCCAGCAAACAGGACCAACACCATTGTAACCTGGGCCACATGGTGGATAGCAAAGAAGACCATCTTGTTCAGGTGAATGATCGGGACAGGCACTTATTGCATGGCCAATACCACGACCGTACGATCGACGCCAACAGTATGGTTCATACGTTCGAAAGATACTTCGTAGAACACGTTTAACTGGCGATGATAGATCAATATCGTCCAATGTTTCGTTGCTCGAATTAATATTTAAATAAAATGGTGTTGTCAATTCGAGTTCAGTTTCATTCGTGAAATTAAATTCACCATGAATTTGAAGGAAAAACAACGAAAACACTAGACCAAACAGCTGCATAATCTTATCAAATGACTCGTTTGATTGTGTATGTTTTTTTCTTTCATTCAATTACCATTACTTTTTCTCTCTTTCCTCTTATATTCATTTCTTAAATTACATCTTCTTCTTCTGTTCTCTTTTTTCGAAAGGTCTTTTCGATTACATATTGAAATACAAACTGCGTGTTAAATCCGTGCACGAATGTGAACGAAATCTCTTCGATCACACATCCGATTATGCTACATTAACATAGACTACTTTCGAAATGTTCATTTGTAAAAGACATTTGATTACATAAAAAAAAACATCTTCGATTCGGAAATGTTTCTTTTTCTTCTTTTTTTTTCGTTCTATCGAATTTAATTAAAGAAAAAGAGAAAAGATGCCTTTGTCTGTTTTTTAATCAATGCGCCATCGTCAACTAAAAGGTTTCAATTTCTAATCAATGTCAGATTCGATTCAAATACAACTAACAAAAGAAAAAAAAGCTTTCATTTCAAACAATGAATTCACTTGATCTCGATCATAAACTAAATATTTCAACACTTTCCCTACCAAATCAAGATTATCAAACCGTAACAAATCTTTCACTAGCTTATAATTATCTACTAAAAATTCCTGATTTTCTCAATAATTTTACTTATCTTTCGAAATTAAATCTTAGTCATAATGAATTACATGACATTGAATTACTTCTCACAACAAACAATAATGTCAAACTGGAAAAACTCAATCTTTCATTTAATCATATTAGAACTTTGCCGAACAATCTTGCCTATCTTCGTTGTCTTCATACAATCGATTTATCGTTTAATTATCTCGTTGAATTGCCTGATGATTTCGGTTTAATCGAACAATTGAAAATACTTAATTTAAATGAAAATTTCCTTCAAATTCTACCGAAAACTTTTCCATTATTAAAAAATCTTGAATATCTTAATCTTTCATCGAATCAATTTCAATCGTTAGATTTAATTAAAAATTTTCAACAATTAAAATTCTTCTCAATGAATTCAAATCCATTGAAAATCTTTCCCATTCTATTAAATACATGTTCGAATTTAGAAGAACTTGCTCTTTCAAATATTCATTTATATCAATTCGATACAATACAAATCGATTATTTCGATCGATTACAACATTTAAAACAACTCGATCTATCGAAAAATCAACTGACAAATTCATTCTTTTCGAAATCAATTCAACCGATGAATTCACTCGAAGAACTTTATCTTCAATTTAATTATCTCACTGATTTATCATCAAGTTTATTATCAATGAAATGTTTGTACGTTCTCGATCTACAATCGAATCGTTTTACTAATATTCCAAAATGTTTCAATTCATCATTGAAAATTCTCAATCTATCCAAGAATCAAATTGAATTGCAAACAAACGAATGCATTTATTTAAAAGATCTCATACAATTAAATTTAAGTTTCAATCAAATCAAACAAATTCCCTTGGAATTTCTTCAATGTTCATATCTTGAATATTTAAATTTATCATCGAATCCATTCGAATCGTTTCCACAGATTCTCTGTCAACTACGTTCATTGAATCAATTGATTATTCAATTATCAAACTATTCATCATTATTAACAATTGACAATTTCAAAAAATATTTCTCTCGAACTTTAAATAATCTTGATCTAGCTGGAAATCATCTTCATACCGATCTACGTGAATTAACATGTTTAAAATCATTGAATTATTTAAATTTAAATTCGAATCATTTATTTGAACTTCATCAAGATTTTCGTTTGTTAACATGTTTGAAAGTACTGAAATTAAATCACAATCGATTTACTCTTGTACCTTTTTGGCTCTATCAAATGTCGAATGATCAACAACAGAAATATATCGGTAAGATTAATTTATATTTTTCAAATAAATCGAATTCATAATTGATTTTTCAGCTGAAACACTTGTTGAATTACATTTTGCGAATAATCAACTACGAAATCTTCCTGAAGAAATCATTCATATGGTTTCATTGACTACAATCGATCTATCGAACAATTACTTTCCTCAATTTCCTCAAGCATTAGTCTATCTCGAACAATTATCAACTCTAATCTATTCTCAACAACAAGGCGTACCTATTCATGAATTACCTGATGATTTCATTCATTTAATCAATCTGAAATATATCGACTTATCACATAATACATTTGCAGAAATTCCATTCGCTATTTATTCTTTAACTAAACTTGAATATTTAGATATGAGTTCTAATCTTCTTACAGCTTTGAATACAACCTATATGAAACAATTGAAAAATCTTAGAGAAATTCAATTAAATGGCAATCTATTTCCATCATTTCCATCGATACTTTATCAGTATGAAAATTTCGATATACAAGATAATCAATTATGTTTAGCACCACCGAATGATTTTCTTAAAGATCGTTTTATGTCGACAATATCGAATCTTTTCGTTGGAATCAATGATCAATATGAAGAAAAATTATTCGAAATTTATCGAGATATTTTTATTGAAAATCTCGCGAATTATGATGTTGAAAGTTTTCTTATTCGTTTGAAATTATCCGACAAAGATATTCAATTATTTCGAAAGAATTCAGTCAATCTTAAACGAGAAGAAAAATTAGAAAATCTATTTCATCTTTGGAAAGAAAAACGTGGTTCATTAGCCAATTCGGGTACATTATTTCGATTAGCTGAATTAATTGGCGATAAAAAACTAGTTCAACAAATGAGAAAAGCTTGTCTACTTTCGAGAAGAATTCGAGTTTGATATATATTTTTTTCTTTCGATTGAAATTTATGAATAAAAGAAAAACCATTTTATTGCATTTTAATCGAGAAATTCAGATAGCACTCCATCGATATTTCCATTGTAACTTTCGAGATAAGCTTCGAGAGTTTTTTCGTCGATATGTGGCAATGTTTCTTGAAGAATAGCAAGTTTTTCTGATCTGGATTGATTTGTAGTTGATGAAATATCGAGATTTTCACATTGATTCGTTAATCGATCAAAAAATTGATCCATTGTTCTGAAAGATTATGTATTTCTCCGAAAAGGTAGGTTTCATTTCGAGAAATTTACTTTTTTCGATCGGCTTCACGAGTTTCATCTGTCCAACCAGTAGCAGTACCTTGTACTTCTTGTTTCTCTTCGACTTGTTTTTTATGCATTTTTTCCTTGAAACGACAAGTCAATTGAAAAGAAATGATTTATCCTCTATTCATATACTAATCGTTCGAATTTCTCTCGTCGATATTTCTCGGCTTGTTTCTGTCGAGCTTCTTGTTCAGTTAGACTATCACCACCTGCAAACAAAAATCATATAGACACGCATTTTTATTCGAAATAATCGAACCTAATCGATGTACTTCGTGGATATTTCGAAGTCGTGTTCGTTCCCGATGTTCTTCATATTGACGTTGTTCAGCTTCTGCTTGTTTCATCATTTGTTCGCGTTTAGTCATCGATGGTGTTATCATATGAAAACCATCTCTAGAGAAACGATTTTTGATCTTTTCCTTTCGAAATCGTCGATCGAACGAACAAACCCAACATGTGTAGTTGAAGTTGTTGTTTGTCGTTGTTGATTTGTTTCTGAGAGATGATTATCCATTCCTGTGGGTCGAGGAAGTGATGTTCGCATAGTTTGACCTCGAATTGGTGCTCGAACACCACGAGTTGCTGCTGTGCTTTGAGGGTGATGAAGAGTCGGTCTGACTGTACCCTGTGGATTGGCAGCTGGCCTTCGAGCCGTGCCTGCTGCTGGTGCTGGTTTTTGATAAACTCGAGACATTATACAATATCTGTAAATTAAACTGGGAGAATATTTATCAATCGTGAATAATGATTATACATAGGATGTATATTTGTTGTTTTCATTGATAAAATACATGAAGATATTGCAAAACAAAAGAAACAAACACAAAAAACGAAAAACCAATGAAAATACGAATCACATCAATTTTTTTCAACGCCATATTCGACACGTGTTATCTTTACTGCCTAAATAAAAGAAATAAACTAGACGATTAGATCGTTGTGACTGCATATGCAAACCTGTAATGATAGTATTTCCTTCGTAATTAAAAGCACAACTAAAGATTTCATCCGTATGTCCTTCGAGAATCTGTTTGCATTCGCCGGTTAATGGATCCCATATTCGAGCAGTTTTATCTGCACCTAAAAAGTATTTTTATTTGAAATTTTTGTTTGCTTCGAAAGTAGAATCCCTTACTTGCTGTTATTAAACGATTTCCTTGTGGATTGAAAACAATCTACAATTTTTTTAAAATTAATCGAAATAAATTTTTTTTATATAAATATCAAATCTCACCTTTGATATTTCAGCTTGATGTCCAGTTAATGTTGCTATACATAATTGATTTAATGCATCATAAACCCGGCCTGTTTTATCAGCTGAAGCAGTCGCAATATATTGGCCAGTTGAATCGAAAACAACATCAAGAACTTCATCATCATGACCACGCAATGTCGCAACACATTCGCCTATGATCAATTAAATTTCGTCGTTTTTATTTCTTTTATCTATTTTTTACCTGATAAACTGTCCCATAATTTACATGTTTTATCCATACTACCCGTCACTATTCGACTACAATCCCAATTAAATTGCGCACTACTAACTTCAGCAGTATGACCAATTAATGTATGAATTTTACTACGATGAATAATAAATGAATCACAATGATTTTTTTTCATTAAATAACAAATTTACTTTCCAGTTCGAACATCCCATATCGCAACTGTACGATCGAATGAAGCTGTTATGACTTGATCACCGCGTGTATTAAAACTAACCGATATAATTTCTCCTGTATGACCCTAGATTTCGCAATAATAATTTCATTGATGATCGAAATTCAAAGTCGAACACTTACATGTAAACTTGCAATTTCTGTACCGGAAACAATGTCCCATAATTTCGCTGTATGATCCATACTACCCGTAACGAGAACTGTACTTTGAGGATTGAAAGCCAGACATACCTAAATAGTTACTCATGAGAACTGTTGATCTATCAGGAAAAAAAGAATTTTTTTTTATTCAACGAACAATTTCACCAGTATGACCACGAAGTGTGTGATAACAAGTGCCACGTTCTGTACTCCAAATACAAGCTGTCTTATCAAATGAACCCGTTGCAATTTTATCTCTAAAAAAAATATTTGACAATTAAACGATTCTTTCGGAATAAACTGTTTTTACCCATAAGGATTGTTGAATGCAATTGCATAAACCACATTTTTATGTCCTTCAAGTGTATGTAATTCTTCTCCGGATGCTGTATCCCAAACTTTACACGTTCGATCGTATGAACCCGTGATAAATCTAGTAAAATCAAACAAAAAACATAATTCCATTCGATTCTATTCGCGAAATACATACACCGATCCCGATTTATTAAATGCAACATATGTCAATGGCAGTATATGTGCACGAAGAACTTTAAATAGATAAAAACGTCGTTCATCTTGATGAGCAATTTTCTCCTGTAATCCTACAATTCAATTCAAAAGATGTTCTCGTATGTGTTTCTATTTTGATTTTATTACTTTCAATTAATTCTTTAACTTTATCGATTTTTGTTGAAGTAATCAATGGTTCCTTTTTAATAATTTCCTCTACGACACTATTCACATCCGTGCTATGAAAGATATAAAAAAACAAGTAAATAAATGGATAAAAAACAATTGAAATGAATTCTTCTCATTGCTTACTCAGGTTTAAGATCGAGTAAATCAATTGATTTCGTCTTCAGAACATTACTTTGTTCATATTCAAGAATAATACCTGGTGGATAATATCGTAAAAGAAAACGTTTTAAACGCATAGCCTTTTCTTTTCTTCTGTTTGATAATGGTTGTTCGAATTCAATAGAGAACTTTTCTTTTTATTCTTTAACTATGTTACCTTAGTGATACCTCCGATAGAAATGTTTTACTTTTGATAGATGACACTGTGTGTAAAAATAAAAGAACATTGTTCGATTGTTTCCTGTCGTTTCTTTCTTTTTTTTTTATTCATCTTCTTATAAAAAATGACATGAAACAAAAAAAAGCTGACGAAGATTCGTTTTTGTTTTGTTTTCTGTTTTTTTGAAAATTATTTTCTTCGAAAGAGAAGTATCGATGTTAAACGAGACAATGCGGCGAGAATTAATCGAAAAATAGCGAAGAAGATTCGACGAGTTTTGAACGATTTGAAGAAGAGCATTTTGATTATCAATGCAATACCAGCGAAATAAAAAATATTTTGTAAACGTTTTAATCTAGAAAAATAATTCAAAACGGAAAATAATTATTAGAATTTTCTTTCGTTTTGTACCTTCGATATCTTTGTTGGCATTTAACTGTTCGAGATATATCTTCTCGAAGTAGATATTGTTTTGCACCCATGCAATAATTCTTCCAATAATCATACCAGCTGAGGTCTTTTAAATCAAAACCGAAGATCTAACAATCATAATAATAATTTGAGTTGAAAACTTAGCTTTAGAGCAAAAAAAGTCTTTCTACTTTTTGATCAATATCGCTCATTTCATTTTGTAATGCAACACTGTTGTCATTGGGAAATATCCATGAATGTGATGTAAAAAAGTCCAAGGTTCGAACACTTTTGTAGATTTTATCGGATAATTTTGAGAATCTACGAAGAGAGAAGAGAAATGACATATGAAATCATTTCGAATTTACATTGGTTTACGACCGATTAAACGCATATAACAATCGAGTATATACGCAGGAACAACTTCTTTGATTAAACGAAAGCAATAATATCGAAAACTAGAGAGAAAATAAATAAATAAATTTCTTTTTTGTTTGTTCATAATTTACCGATTCTCTGTAAATTGTAGATGAGGATAGAATATAGCATTTTCCATACTATGATTATCTAAATGTTCGAGACCATATTCAGCAACTTTGCCCCATGTTAATGTGCCTAAATGACCAGTACAACAATGATAAACCGGGATTTTTTTTGGTCTAGAAAAATAATTCCAATTTCTTATACATAAAACTCAAATTTCTACTTTTTAATAGCCGTATGCCAACCGACAGCTATCATCATATTGACACAAACGTCAACAGGAACAATATCTGCTATAGCATTACTACTACCAATCATTATTCGAAGTAAACCTTTGCCTGTCTAGAATTTCAAATGTTTATTATTAAAATTCTTGTGAAAATTCTACATACTGCAACGACTAAACCACTTGGACCATTGTAATTGTCAACCCAACCCTGAGAAAGAATTGATTTGTACAAAAAAAACAGAATTCTGTTTTGTTTTTTTTCGATCTTACTGGTATCGGTTCGCGCCATGATGACCCAACAATCGATGGACGAATAATTGCCAATGGTAATTCTTTAGTTTCCTGTGAGACAACATACTCTGCAAGTGCTTTTGTAAATGTGTATGTATTCGGTCGATCATTGATAATTTTCGTTGTTAGAACGTCAAAAACTTGATCGTCCATCCATTCGCTCGCATCGAGTAATTTTGCTGGCTGAATCGGCGGTGGATAGATCATTTCAGCGACATTACTACGATTACAATTTGCGTAGGCAGTTGAAACATGAACAATCGATTGTAGTTTTTTCATCTTATGACAAAGTGCGAGCAGTTTTTTGACTGACGCCACATTCATTTGCATAGCAAGACTGAAAATCATTTCATAGGATCGTGTTTTTCGAAATAAAAGTGAGGTTTTTTTTTTGTTCTACCGAAGTGGCTCATGAAATCGAACTGTAGCTGCTGAATGAAAAATAATTTGACATTGTTCAATGAGTATCGATTCATCAGATGCACTCAATCCAAAATTAGGATCGAGTATATCACCTTGAAGAGCCGTTATCTTTTCCTCGAAATTCGGATGCATTTCTCGAGCTGTATTAAATATCTACAATAATTTCATGATAAACATTCTTCTTTTCTATTTCGCAAAATTCTTCTTACAGGACTAGCTAATAATTCTTTGACACGTTCTTGAACTGCATGACCACGTTTTGGTCGAACAAGTAGATAAATATGTTCGAAATCTAGATTTTGAGAAAATTATCTCGAAGTTTCAGACAACAACAACAAATTTTACCAGGACATGATCGAACAAGTTTCTCAACTAATTGTTTCCCAATAAATCTGAAATCAAAACACAAAACAATCCTTTCTTTCGACAAATCTATCGATTATTCCTACCCAGTAGCTCCTGTGATGAATATAGTTTTTCGTTTATAAAATTCCACAATCGCACTTGCTTCGGTACTTGCCGACATTATTCAGCCTTCCACTTCAAATCTAAAGTGAGAAAAGACACAATAATTCTATCACACATGAATATCAACGTTGGAATTCTGAGTTCGTCTTTTCTTTTTTCGTTTCTCGATTAAGAATTTCGTCAAATACTTAACACACGCACACACACAGAAAACAATAGCAACAACAGCGAAAATTTATTGAGATACAGTACAAATATTTTTTTTATCACAAAAGAAGAAGAGAAAAAAAAACACTAATTAATGCAGAATTTGGGCGTTTGTTCATTGTCTACAGTTAAGTATCTTTGTTTTGTTTTGATAACAAGCGATATTTGAAAGACATTTACAAAGAAATATCTCAAATTGTGTTAGTAAAGAAACATAACAAATGAAGAAGAAGAAAAAAACACGACGACAATTAATTCGAAAAGAAAAAAAAAGCAATTGTTCAAAAATCTTTGAGAATTATCATCGATGAATTATCTTCAAAATGGATCAATTCAATTAAAATCGATTTCTAATCGGACAAATAAATCCTACCGACGACTGTATCTTGCACTTGTTGACGGCGGTGTCAAACGCGTACCACGATCTCGATATCGATGATCATGACCATTTGATCGATCTGACATCGGATGATAACCATCGATGTAATCGTCATATCGACGAGAAGAATAATCTGGATACACTGGCATACCGTGCCGAAAATAAGCAGGCACTAGTAACGCTCCAGGAGATCGTGATGAACGAGATCTAAAGTTCCACATATAAACCAAAATATTCCATCCATGAATAGATAGTGTTTTCTGTTTTCTTTCTCCTCGAACTCAATCTCTACCTGGAATGACGACTTGAACGTGATGAAGCATAACGATCACGGTCACGGTCACGATCACGATCTTCGTCTCTTCGACGACGGCTACCACCGTCCTTACTTCGACTTTCACATTCACGGCTAGAAGAAGAACAAAAAAAAACTTTTCATCGATTATCTTTGTCTGTCTTTTAATTCACCTAAAATGTCCTCGAATTCCACATTTAAAACATCTCATATTAGGATCATAACGTTGCGAACGATTCTTCGTTCGTGGTCGAGCCCATGTTACTTTAATTCGATTTTTTCCGAACGTTCTAAAAATTCCAATCATCGCACATTTATTTTCTCTTTCGTATTTACTTTCCGTCCATTTCATCAATCGCTTTTTGCGCCTCATCTTTTTGCTTATAAACAACAAAACCAAAACATGACGCGCCAGCCACCCAAACATCAGTCAATGTTCCGAATCGTTCAAATACTTTTCGTACTTCACTTTCTTTGGTACCTTGAGGTAATTCAGCTAAATGAAGACGACTTTCAACAAGAAGGTCACTTTCATTATCATGCTCCGATATGGGCGATCGAGATCGTCTTGAGGGTGACGGTGTTGCTACACTACGAGATCGCGAACGTGATTGTGAAGGTGTTGGCGATCGTGATGGAGATTTTGATGGGGATTTTGATTGTGATCGTGATTGTGATCTTGATCGAGGCATTTTCTCTGATTGAATACTAAAATAGAAATAACGAAAGAATGATTTAATTCATCGTGATTAAATTTGTTCATTTTCATCGATCAGAGGCAAACATATTGACGTTTTTTTTGTTCTTCTTCAATCAAGCACAAAGTCGAAAACAAAACAGAAAAAAAAGACTTTTCCCATTCACAAACACACGCACACGAAGAGAAATACAGAACAACAAGCGATAAGAGTAGAGTAAATAGATACAATGTCTTGATTAAATCAAAAAATGTTGATAATTATGTTCGAGGTGGACTAAAATTCATCATAAGAATAATTCGAATGTTATCAAAATCTTGAATTATTCTACCTGGAATAATAACCTGAACCATTATCACGAGAACGGTAATTTGATCGTGATGGTGGTGATCGACGTGGACTAGAAATTTAAAAAAAACAATGTGGTTTCTTCTCGAATTACATAGCAAATTTACCTATGACGACGATATTCTCGAATAACACGCGGTCGCGGCGATGGTGACCGAGAGTAGGATCGTCTTCGTCGACGTTCACGTGAACGAGAACGTGATCTAAATTTTCAAAAAACAAAAGCAAACTCCAACTGTCGAAATCTTTTCGATTTTCATCTAATCATTCGACTACGAGATTAATTAACTAGTACGGATCGATAGAGTTGTTTTTTTTTTGTTGGAAAAATAAACAAGCACACACTGATCTCAATCGAATTACCTTCGAAAACCAAAAGCCGAGAAAAAGTTTTCAATAGTGTACCATTTTGCTGATCCCCAGTATGATTAGATGTACAAATTTACAGACGCATATATCTCTCCAATTGTGCTTTTGAGCCACTCCATTTTTCTTAAGAAACACTCACCGATAGCCGTTGTTCGAACGTTTCTTGTTGGCTCGTTGTTCGGTGCCACAATCGCGGCTGAAATGACCTCGTTCACCGCATTGAAAGCATCGTTTATTCGAATCGAAATATCTTCGACCACCACCGCCACCGCCTCCACCACTTGGACGAATACGTGGCCGAGCTAAAGTCACTCGAACACGAGCTTCACCGATAAATCTATTGATTTCGAATCAAGTTTTCCAACCAAAACAACAAAAAAAACTCTTTTTTTTCTATTACCGTCCGTCAAGTTCGCCAATCGCTGCTTGTACGTCATCGGGATTCTTCAAAACAACGAACGCAAAACACGATGCTTGTGCATGCCAAACTTCGACTAACGGCCATTTGTCAAACGCTTTTTCGATCTGTCGTTTCGAACAGTTCGATGATAAATCTGCGACATGCAAACGACAGTTATTCGTATCATCATTGTCGTGATCGTTATTCGTTCGTAAAGGCGAACGTGAACGCCGCGATGGTGGTGTTCGAGAACGTGATCGAGAGTTCGATCGCGAATATGAACGAGGCATAATTCGTGTTGAAACGAGAAAAAACTTGACAGATACTCGTGCACGAAGTTGAATGTGTATGATGTTTTTTTTTCTCTACTTATGCACAGGACAGGACAGACACACAGAATGAACACAATAATAAGCAAGAATTTTTATTGGTGTAGGCCGAATCTATTTGATTAATCAAAGCGACAATAGGAATGTGTCTGTTGATCGTGAGTCGAAATTAATTTATTAGTTTAAAACAAGGTTTTTTAGTAGATTTTACGAGATTTCATTTTGTTAAATCGATTTATGAGATAGATGACGTTAGTGAGCATGCTTTAAAATGAATGGATGTTGGTTTTCTCCAACATCAATCGGCAGGTATTTATTTTTCACTATTTATTTAAAAAACTTGTTTTTCTTCTCATATCAATTTCGATCATATAAAACAATATAAATTTCATTGCGTTATTGTTTTTCTCAGAATAATATCTGCGTTGTGTAATTACAAGTAAAGACGTTCTTTTATACTTCTCATATTTAGTCCACTCGGTTTTTTCCCCGTTTATACCGATATATATAGTAGTAGATTCGTGTATAAATAGATTATTCTCGCTAAATAAAATTTGAAAATCATGGCAAATGCTCTTCTTACACCGCCACCTAATCAACCAATTGATTTAACTAAGTTCAATGGTTGCAAATTCGTTACATTAGATCCATTTATCATCGAACTTGGCAGTGCTTACGATCAAGTAAGCGGAACATATATGTGGGAAATGTGTCAGGATCGAGAAGATCGTTGTATCAATTTTTGTAAAGAAAATTCGATGAAACGAATATTTCTCGTTACTTGTGGTTCATTAGGAAGAAATGTTGTTCCACAAATTCATGATTTACCACAAGTCTATGCGATTTATGTTCATTGTTCCGATGTACCTGGTCATATGAAATGGACGAATCAATACTCAAAAGTACGTGTTGTTTGTGACAACGACGATCGAGATTTAATACCACAACTTGCTGTGGATGTTGCACAAACAAATATCGAATGGGGTGATGCACTTATGTCAAACGGTGAACGTGATAAAGCTGTTAAAAAATATGAAAAAGCTATGGAAAATCTGAATAAATTTCACGACAAAGTTGATCCGAACATGATTACTAAAGTTCAAGAAAAACTTTCTAAATGCAAATAAATTACGTCTTGTTTTCTTCTGCTATTTGTTGATTACTCATGAAGTAAATTCTTTCTCGTAGCATTATTTACAGTCTTCTATGGTTTCTGTTGAAATAACGTCGTCGGTGTAGAAAGATTTTAAAAAAGTCATTCTTTCTTTTGTGTTCTCTTCTACCGACCACTTGAGTCGGTTTTTTCCTCTCGTTTTTGCGTACATATTTTTCAAAAGCACGCATGTATTAATACACAGTTTTTCAT
>ERZ778027.896-NODE-896-length-58377-cov-11.978310_pt1 | contig 58377 bp, 74 predicted proteins | sample MGYA00375757_ERZ778027 | MGnify/ENA primary metagenome ERZ778027 (study PRJEB29350, sample SAMN05389817) | bioreactor metagenome | isolation source: Ammonium sulfate bioreactor | place: South Africa: University of Cape Town | collected 2014-02-18 ...
CTATTAAGATTGACTTCATGCGGCGAAACGAATGTGGCGGCTAGCGACATGTGTACAACTTTTGAAGAGGACGCCACAGATAGTGCATAGTTAGCGAACGTGTGTGCGTTGTTTATTTGCATGAAAAAAAAACAGACAATATGATTATGTTTCTTTTATTTATATAGATTTTCATCAATGTTAACAAATGCTCTCATACAGATCGTTTATTTATCATTGATATCTATCTCATTGACTTATTCAGCATCAGTTCCAAAATTGCTATTGATTTCATTCGATGGTTTCCGATGGGATTATCCAGATATATATCAATTACCGAATTTCAATTTATTATTAAAACGTGGTGTGAGAGCTAAACATATCGATAATAGTTTTGCTACTGTGACATTTCCATCACATTTTACTATTGCTACTGGTTTATTCGAAGAAACTCATGGAGTAGTAGCTAATCAAATATATGATCGAATTTCGAAGACGTCAGCTGTTCCAGAGAATATGACAGATTCGAAATGGTGGTATGTGAATAAAATTTTCTCATCGAACCGTTGTTAACATGGCTCTCTTGTTTCATAAGGTCACAAAATCCGTACACGGAACCGATTTGGATTAGTAATCAACTAGCAAATGATTCTTTCGAAAGACATTCAGGTGTTATTGATTGGCCTGGTTCAAGTGTGCCTGTCAATAATCATAGACCGGATAAATCTACAAAATATGATCCAAATCGAACATTTGAAAGTGCACTCAAACAGATATTCGATTGGTTTAGGGATTCCGAAAGTGCTCGAATTAATTTCGGTGCTATTTATCATCCAGAACCGGATAATACTGGTAGAAGATTTTCAACAAATAAAAAGAACGAGCTTTTTTTTTCGCTAATCTATTCAAATATGTTCAGGTCATGTTTTTGGTCCAATTTCTGATGAAATGAATCAAACATTAGCTAAATGTGATGGTTATATTGGTAAAATTCTTGAAATTATTGATAGTGATGAAGATTTGAAGAAGAATTTAAATGTTATTATCACATCCGATCATGGAATGCATGATATTGACAAAACACATAAGATTAAATTAGAACAATTTATCGATAAATCTCTATATTCAGCATATGGTCCACGTTCATTCGCAAACATATTTGTCCATAATCGTAATTATCTCGAAAGTGTTTTTCTTTTTCATTTTGTTTTTGTTATTGTTGTTTCGAATTTAGAATCTCATATCGATAGTATTTATAAAAATCTCTCAACTATTCCAAACTACAATGTCTACAAAAAAGCTCAAATACCACGTGAATATCATTATCAAAATAACATTCGTATTGGTGGTAAGAATTCAATACCAAAAGAGAAAACAAAAAAATGATCGATTTTTATTTCTGTTGAGATCTATTAATTGTTGGAAAGGTTGGTTATGAAATTATCCTTTCTCAAGATACTTATCGAGATGATCTTCAAGGTGATCATGGATATGATAATCGAGAAGATTCCATGCATCCGATATTCTACGGTTTTGGACCAGGATTTCGTCAAAATTTTCTAGCTGAACCATTTCGAAATGTTGACATCTATCCATTGATGTCCTATTTACTTCGATTAAATTTACGCACTACGAATGGTTCATTGTACAATGTTAAACAAGTACTCAACGATTTTTCTCTACCTTACTCGTGGAAAATTATAGGTATAAATTGAAAATTAGCTTTGTTTTCTTTGAAAATTTTTCTTCTCTTATTATATAGTTTCGATTTATTCGATTCCAATTATTTTATTAGCCGTTGTTTTTATTGTATGTGCATGTTTACATGCGAATCAAGTGATCTGTATTCCACCTCAAGATGGACCTGTTCAATATCGATTGTTAAAAATGAATGAAGACTCAGTGATTAATCTTGTTCTCAGTGGAAGTGAAGAGGACGAAGACGAAGATGAGGAAGATGAAATATTTTATAACAAAAACGAAAATTCTCATGCGTGATACAACGAATCTAATTATAAAATCAGTATTTATTGAATTTCAATATCTTTGCTTTCCTTTTGACAAATGACATTTATTTTATTTCTTGAATTTGTTAATAATAAAGAAAAGCTATTTAAAATTTAGTTCTTGATATCTGTTGGTGCACTTACGTACATATATTAGAATTCATGTAGTATAAAGCGTCTTAATTATATCTCAGACTTCAACATGTCAAGCCCATAAATCTTTTCTGAGAAGAATTACAGGCAAGACATACAAAGAAAGACAAGTATTTTCATCTTATTCATGGAGAATGTTACCGGTTTTATTATGTCTGTGATATCGCTGATTATCAATTTGTTATCTTTGATTGTATCATTTTATATTTTAATTTATCTGATTTGGAAAGTCTATCGATTACGACAAATCAATACTTTTCTCACAATGATGAGTTATGTTTCAATTGTTATATGTAATAGTTTTAATATTTGTTTAAATATTCAAACAATTCTCGGCGATACAAAACGTTTCATTGTATCTGATTCGACGACTTGTCATATAATTGGTCATATGTATCTGTTAGTTGGTATAAATCTACTCGATAGTTTTAGTATTCAATCATTTATTCGAATGTTGAGTATTGTCTATCCGACACGACGTTTTCTACGTTCATTGAAATCTATCATAGGTTTTACTCTTATAATTTGGTTAACAGCTGTACTTCGTCTTTTGCCAGTAGTTTTTCTTAAAATCATAACTTATCAACAAGCTGATTATATATGTGTTCTCAATTTACACATGTGGATAGGCAATGTTTATACGAGCTTAACTGTTTATTATATTACAATATTTCTTGTGATTTTGTTCTATGTACAAGTCATACGATTTAGTCGAAAAATTGCACTTCATAATCGAATTCATCGACGAAGGAAAGTCACTCGAAATGCACATGTTCTTCGACGTATCGTTCAAATTGTAAATATACTTCTTATTCTCGGTCTACCATCAGCAGTATTTTGGATTATTGATATGATTACCGGTGAATTACACTATCTTACTTATCGAATTCAAGCACTATTTCTTGCTCTCGGCATGTTTATAGCAACATTTGCTGTTGTTTTAACAAATTCAAAAATCAAATATATTCTACCTTTCTTGAATCGACAACATTTAGCTCGTGTTGCACCGCTTGAACTTCAACAGAATACGATCAACAGATCCTCGATAGTTCCATAAGAAGAAGAAAAGAAAAGATATATTTCTTAGTGGTTCTTTTTAAATCTTCTTTCTATATTTCACAAGAAAAGAGTTTGAATATAAAATGTTTCGAATTTCGAATAAACAAAACAAAACAAAGAAAAAGAAGAGAACACAAACTGACAAAAACAAACAAACAAATCATGTCAAAAGCAAAAGAGAGAGAAGAAACATCATCGTTCAGTTTCTTGTTTACGTGCAAAATCAGAAAAGTAAAAGAAAAATGACTTAAGAAATCTGTACATAAGCGACTAACGAATAGTCTAGCCTGTTTAATGGCTGTTCAAGATAAAGAAAACGGGACGTTAAAAAAAAGAGAGAGAAACAAACTAAAATCTTCCAATTTGACCGACTATCACTGATAAATAACGACGAAAAACAAACTATCAATCGATTTATGTTGTTCGAGCATTTCGCATCAATGGTTTGTGTATCATAGCTGGTGGTTCACATTCATTTGTTGTTGTTGTTGCTGTTGATGCATTCAAATGGTATGAATTCAAATCCCAACATGTTGCACAATAATATTTCATACATTTAAGTGAACGACAAAAATATTGACCCATATTCGGACACCATTGACCATTGGCACCAGCACATTGAACACTATCGGATAAATAAGGATCAATTTGAATCTAAAAATCAATTGCATATAAGATATTATTCAATGAAAACTCCGATTTCAACAACATACCACTTTACAGAATTTATCACATTCAATCATTAAATAATTCGCTGTTACTGCGGCATAATAACTATGTGCATTAACAAAGACCACTCGTCCCGAACCTAAATTCAATTATTTCGATTTCGTTTTTTATTTAATTTATTTCTTCTACCAATCGGATATTTATTTCTATCAGTATCAATAGCTGCATATTCCACATCACCAAATAATTCATGACAAATACGTGCTAAAGCAAAAGCTGTCATCATTCCATGTAAAGCTCCAACGAATACAGTTCGATTGATACATTCAGTTGAATTGAGTCGTTGTTCCCAATTACCGTAACTATTCGATGTATAATCATTTTTAGCCATCCATTGAGAATCTTCCTGAAGAGAAAAAAATAAGTTCATATTCATCTGTCAACAGCGGCTGTTCTCTTACCACAAACCATGGAATGATTTGAATCTGGAAAAGACAAACAACAAAAAATTAATAAAGTTTTCAAAAAAATAGAATTGTTTTTTGAACGTACACTTTTTCGTCGTGCATTACTTCGATGACTGTAAACATCGAGATAGTATTCACAACGACCATCGTCTAATGTACGATCGGTTTTTGTTGAACATGTATGTAAAATCTTATGAACTGATTCTTCATTTTCATAGATCGCATAGACAAAACCTGCACTAACTAAATCGAGAATAAAAAAAAAGAAATAGATAGATTTTCGATTGTTAACCTTGCTGTTTGATTTTACTATGATTTGATGAATGTCGATGATTTGAATTATTATCTTTATTCGGCCATTCAAGTCGAACAGAACCGAAATTTTCTAAACGTTCTTGAAGATCTCCTAGCAAAAGATAATTTGATTTTTTAAATTAAATTCTTTATGATTATTTACTTGAATTGAGGTCATGCGGTATACCACCGAGAAATATTTTGCATGATAATGCAGGTGGTCGCATGGAGAAAATACGTGGTTGAACGGGCAATGGCGATGTCCAAATAAGACCTGGTTGTACTTTACCAAAATGTTCTATTCGAAGAAAAAAAAACGAAAATAAAAAGCGAAATTAGTTGGAGAATGATTATTTTACGAGTTGCTTGACGACGTTCTTGAGCTGCTGCTCGTTTTAATCGATTATCTTGATTATTATTCGCAGATATCTAAATCGAAAAAATTTATCCCATTAGATTTAAGAAATAAATTCAAATGAACGTACACATCGATCAACAATTGGCGCGTCTTGACTTGATGCAACAGACATACCGGTTGACGGTGTACTACCCATGCCATCAGTAGCTACTGATGATGAACGATACGAACGACCTGACAATGGTCTAATTACAAAAAACATTGATTTTTTATTTGATTTTTTTAAATGAAAGTTATTTACGGAAGTAACGGTGTCGATGCTGTATTTCGATAATCATAATTTGGATCATACATAACATCATTACCTGATGTCAACGGAGTTGGATAGAATGATACAGCTGATTGATAATATTGTATTGTTTGACTTTGTTGAGTACTACACATAGTTGTTGTTTCATGAACATTTTCAATAGCTAAGCAAAAAAAATCATAAACATCAGATTTGATTTTTTGAAAATAGAAAAACATACAAATTTCCATCAATGGCGATATATGAGACGGTTGACACGGTACCGGATCGCCTATTTGTTCGAGATATTCTTGAATTAAAATATCAATAGCAGGCTTTCGAGATTCTTGAGTTGAGAGAAAATCTAATAAACGATCGATTGCTGGTTTTTCTAAACATATGAAACGCATTGGTTTCATTTTGAAAACTCGACTAAATTTACTAACCAAATTGATATTCAGGAGCAATATAATTGCAACGCACTGTCCGTTCATTTTGTGATAAATGAGACATATTAACAAAGTGTTTATTTTTAAAAGATTGAAAACAAGCAAAATTTGATTTCGAATTCTAAAAGATGTGAAATAAAAGTTAAATGACAATGAATATAACTTATGGAAACAATGGCTTATATAGATATATGTCGAAGAAAATAAACAGAATATCGAAAAGAGAAAATATCTAACGCACGCCTTATTTGTTTTTACGAGGAAAATTCTTTCAATGGAGGAATGAATGCGTATATATATACCCTCTCTCACACACACATACGCACATATAATGAAGAAGTAAATTCGTTTCCTAGAAAATAAGGATACATGTCATAAGACATGTCATGTGACTTTCGATTTGTGACCGTAGTGACATGATGATGTCAGACTTGTCTATTCTCATTCAAATGTCGACGAAAATATAAAAACAATAGCATTGGAAACAAGCCAAATGGCTGCTTTTTTCTCTTTTTTAAATACGGAATTTTCGAAATATTTAAAGTTATTTGTAATGTTTGACAGAATATAATTAACGATTCATTTTACGAGATTATTTTTTAAGTCAATTAAATTTAGATCTGTACTTTAATCGTACATCTATCACACTATATGTAGATCATCGATCTTTCGTTTTCTAGCTTCTACTAGAAAACACTATCCGACGGTTCAAACAAATCTCTGATTCGACCGGTAGTAAAATTTTTATTCCTGTCGACGAAGACGATCCTGCACTTAACGCATGCATGTGACTACCATGATTTTTTTTTCTCTTTTTTTTGTTGTTTCTTCATACCAAAGATAATTTTCGACGAGAATCTTCGGTAAGAAATTCAAATCTTCTCGTATGACACGTGTCTTATTTCTTTCTTTTCTTCACAAGTGAACATAAAATGTCCAATTGTATGATTTATGTCTTCCGATAAATGACGTCATTTACGTTTGCATCGAGGTCGAATTCCTCATTTTTTTCCGTCGAAAAGGAAAATAAAAGCGAGAGAGAGAGAGAGAGAGAATCAGAGAGAGAGATTATATTAACACTTGATTTTACCCGGTTTTCATTCATTTACAAATTTTTAAACGATTTTATACTACAGATCCGTCTCCTATCTATTTATTCGTTAGTTATTCATACGTTAAAACAATGTATCTCTATTCACCAGGCAAATATTCGACGAATCGATCGTCGACGATTTCAAATAATTTCTCTCGTGAAACAGCATTCGATCCGTTAAATTACGAGTTCGATGCTGAAACAATGATTGAACCATTTACTTATTTTCAGTAAGAAATTTGTTTTTCATTGAGATTCAAAATCAAAAATTTTCATTTTTAAGTCATGGTCCAGGTGAAATTCGTCGAAAATTAACCGGATATTCATCACCAACATTAGCACATCATTCATGGTTAACGACCCATCATCATAGTACACTTTCATCACCCGATGACAGTCCACAAAGTTATTTTTCTCCTGTTCTTAATGAACCCATGAACACATTGATTCGTTCGAAAACTCCACCAAATCTTTCTCAAACACAATCAAATCAACAATCTTCATATCCAAAAACAATCTGCAGACATTGCAAAAGTCATAATATGCCCGAATGTCTCTATACATGTAAGTTAATTCTCACATATGCAAAAGCAACCAATCTCTTTTGTTTTATTTTTGAATAGCTCATTCAATGTACGATGAAAGTGGTGCTATTTTTTGTCCCGTACTAAAAAAATGCCATTGTGCAAATTGTATTCGCGTCGGTAATTCGAATAACATTCGTGATGATGATTCCGATGACGATATTCATATACGTTTACCAAGTCATTCAACAGATTGTCCGCCTTTTTCGGGAACTTCGTCACGAACGAATTCTTATCGTATGAATAACAACAACAATTTTTGATCGACAAACGTTTTTTCCAAAACTTAAATATTAATATAACCATATATATCAAAAAAAAACACAACAAACAATTCGTCTCAACTCGGTTTTGCTCAGCTATTTTTTGTACAACGAAAAGTTCTCTTTTGTTTTGTCTTTTCCGTCCAATATATCGTACAGATATGAAATATGTTCACATTCTTGTTTGTATGATATTATTTTCTCTTGTTTTTCTATGTGTGTTTTGTGCCTCCTAATACTTAGGATTTTCATGTTTCGTTTTCTTTCCACTTTCGTATGTGTACGTGTTTGTTTTTTTTTAAACATTTTTTCTCTTCTTCTTCTACTTTAAACTTTAAGATCTTTTAAAGATTTTACTAACATGATAAAACTTTTCTCAAAAAAAAAAGAAACATAAAACCAAATAAAATTCGAAAATCATCAACTTGATTCGTTTTCTTTTTCGTTTCTTGGCTTCAAGTACAAATATATATAACGAGTTAAATGTACTTAGCCTCGAACGACCTCCAAAGTAGATAGATATATATTTTTTTTTAATCGAAAATAAGTAGAAAAACAAAAGCACAAATCGAATTATCAAACATAACTTTTGTACAGTCGTCGAACTGACAATGGTTTCGGAGTAATCGTTGGGATGATAGGTAATGGTGGTGAAGGTGTTGGAAGAACCAATGGCGGTAAACTATTGACTGATGAATAGGGATTTTTGGAAATTGGTTCGAACGAATATTCTGTTTGAATTGAAAAGAGTTTTTCTGGAAGTTTATTTTCATTTTCTTTCGTAGATTGTTTTTGTGATTTGAATGATTGACAATGATTTCGATTTGTTCGTGTTAAAAGAATAATAATTAATATTGAAAGAATAAAAATAATAATCGACATTGGAATAACAATATAGAAAAGAACTTTGGTATTTATTTGTTCATCTGAAATTGAAAATTATTCATCTTTTCAAAAAAAAGAAAGACGCTCGTTCTACCGGATATTTGATCTGTTAGTGACTTTTCAATGGTTATCGATTGATTATCGATTAAATTCAATCGAATATCGTCATTCGATGCACATTGATATCGCGTAAGAGTACTACGAAAAATAAAACGAACGAATGAATTGAAAAGAAAAACAAACACCTTGATTATTCAATTTCGTACTCATCCGATGAGATCTGTTTTATTAAACAATCATCTGTCCAGCAAAGTAAACAGAGTTTATCTTGACATTGCATTAATTGAACAGCTAGAAATCCGAGATAATTCGTGATAAGTACAATATACGCATCGTTCTCGCTAAAATAGAACGAGAATATTAAAAAAAACTGACGTATATATATGTATGCAGACATTCTTTGATAGGTTATCGATTTGATTGCATAGCGCATGTGTATAGGCAAAGTTAATTCTTCGAAGATTGTCGTTCGAAATGTTCGATCAGTAAATGCCGTTAGTAAACGTCCGTCACCTAACAAACACAAAGCATTTTTCTTTTTTTGTTTTCAATTTGTTTGTTTTTACTAGTGCCAAGAAGTAAATAATAAACATCGATATTATATTCTAGAACACTAATCGATGTGAAAATATCGGTTGACATCGTTTCAATTAATAATGGATTTGATAGATAAGGTTGAAATTGTTTCTCGGATTCGACCGTTTGACGATCGATAGGCGATGGAATTGTTTGACTACAATTAATAATTAAATCCGATAGATCTGAATTGATTCTCGATGATTGTTTCGATGGTGCAATGAAAACATCATAGAATTGTTTGTCAAGTATGAATAAACATACAGCCGAAGCTGTTACTGTTGAACTAAAGAATAGACATATTTCAATGAGATGAGATCGATGGAGAAATTAAAATTTGTTTACTTATTCGTTGTAAATGTTGTAAAAAGTAAAATAGAACCGTTCGAAGTATAAATTGGATCGACTAGAGCAGCTAGAAATAATAACAAAAAAGTGATACTTACATAGATAATATAGATTGAAAATGTGATTTACTGAGAATATGAAAGACAAATGCATGCGATTGATCGAATAGATTGGTTGAACAATTGAGAATAGCTTTTCGAACGATTTCAGTTCGATTTGAACAAGTCATAACTAATCGTGAAACGCGATTCTTTGAAAAAAAATTAAACAATTAAAATTATCGGAAAAACAATGGCAAATAAACATAAATCTTACAGTTTCCATTTGTTCTGATGTTTCAATAACTCCAAAAACGGCTTTATTATCATATTTAAAACCTCCAATAAAATACGAATCTAAACAATAAGTCGATAATTAATTTCGATTACAATTATTCACAAGTGTTTACTAGGTCTTAAGGCATATAGCAATGTTTTGCCATGAGTAGCACGTATTGTCGGTATATAATCGCCTTGATAGCCAGCTGTGATAATATTTCGATGAAAATTCAACATAACATAAGTACTTTCAGAATCAATTGGCGGATGAGGATCACGTATAAGTAGATGCTCATTAATAAATGACATTGTTTGTAGATTAAACGATCGAATTAATGGACGATGAGCATATGTGCAATAGACATCCATATTGGGATTATTTGGTAATATTCGAACGTGTACAATGTCATTGTAGCATTTGTCCTTTGAATTTTTGATAATAAGAGAAAAAAAGATTTTCTTCTTTCGTTTTACTTTGCTATTCCATTCGTCGAGACATTCAGTCATGGTTGTTTGATCAACAGGCCATGGATATGAATAAATCTCAACCTAAAACAGGTTGTTTTTATTTTCGAAAAAAATTGTGTTTTTTTTTCATAATAAAGATTTTACTGTCGAATTTAATAGATTTGGTTTTAAAAAAATTAACATTTCACGTGCTCCATAAATTGCATAAGAATTATGCCACATGAAAAATTTCATATCAGTAAAGATTAATTGACCATTTGAATGATTCGAACCTAAAAATATTTTATATCATTTGTTCGTTATCATTGATTGCATTTATTAACTTACTTAATTCGTAGGATAATCGTTGACGAAATGTCAATGTTTGATGCCAACCATGACAAATACTATTCGATATGATTAATACTAACGAGATCACAAGGACTCGATCTATCCATTGACTATCAAAGTTCATACTTCATCTGGATAATGTATAATCAACTTCCATTAACTAAAAGACAAAACGATCGAAGTATATAATGTTTATTCTATCGAAGGATATGTATATATATATATAGATAGATAGATATGTAAATGTTGTTGTCGTTCAATTCAAGTACATGTTCAATCATCTTGAAATGATGAAAAAATTGTCTATATAGTAGCTTGAGAAAATGACTATGTAAGTTTAGTTAGTAATAATCATGTATACTTATAGTCCCGCCTAGTTGTCTGATGATTCTTCATCAATATGGATTCAGATGTGCATACGTACGTATAACCATTGATCAATCTAAGACGTGACTTATTACATTTTCTTTTCTCTATTGTTCATCTATATTATTAAGTAAATCGATGAGGTATTACAACGAACAGTAAGCTGCAAATTTATGGATGCTATTGCCCTATGGCTATGATGATGATGATGATCATCATCATCTTATAAAGTTTCGACACAATTAATTTACTGAATACTAATTTTTAATCGATGTTCAAGTGGAGATCGAAAAAGAGAGAGAGAGAGAAAAAAAACTGTAATTTCGGAGACGCATGTTCAAGTATATACTTATGCATATAAATAGATGTGAACATGCATAAATGAAAGCAAAAGAACATATCGCTCACTGAATTAATAATTTTGTTGGGGTCAGACAAGATTTTTCTTGCTAACAAGTTACATTTGTATGTGTATGCGAATCGATTTCCTTCGGGCAATGACGAGAAAAAAAGAAAAATCAGAATGATGATGTCTTAATCGAGATAAACAGACAGGTTCAATCAAATCAACGGACATGTTTAACAAAAATTGATTTCGTATACTTGCTTATTGAAGATCAGAATCATATGGCATAGTTTTAGTGACATTGAATATCGAAGAATGAAGAGAATGTGTATATACAAGAGAAAGAACAAACTAAAGCGAGAGAGAGAGAGATTAATTGCTTACAACTGGTGTATACGATGAGAGATAAATCGTGCAATTGTATCTATGATTGAAAGCTAGGAATGCTTCATCATTTGACAACTATGTAAACGTTTTGACAAAAATTGCACTAATATCTACGAGACAGAGAGGGAAAGAGGAAAAAAAGCTTTTTTTTATATTCTTCCTTTTCTCTCTCTCTCTTATTTCTAACGCATTTGAAGTTGTGATTTTTAAGTGCTTCATCATGTCTTTTTCTTCTTGTGAATCAACAAACTAACTTAATGATGTAACTTACAAAATTTAATATATTTATATAAAACTACTTTAAACGATACCTTCGATTTCTTACAAGTATGTTGAAAGATTTGATTCAATTGTCTCTCTCTTTCTCTCCTTCTCCTTCGCTCGTATTTAAACCGATATCAAATTCTATCTCGACTTCCGGATGAATAAATACTTGTGTATGTAAATATCTCTATCTCTTTGAATTTCGACGTACGTATATCGACACATCATCTATCAGATCTAACTCCAACAAGAACGATTGCACAATAGATCACATCATCAAGAAAAGACGAACGCATCATGTTAAATTAACGATGATTTTTCTTTCAACGGCTCATTTGTACAATTAGTTTTTTCTTCGATATAATAGGAGTTCATCAGAGTTTGTCACGTTACATTGACAGTCAGTGTTAATTGATCATTCGTGGCGTTGAAAGTTCACCATCGGTAGTTTCATCTTTTTTTTCGCTCGTTAATATTAAATTACTCGAACCTTCTTCGAAATCTTCATCTAAGATTTTTTCAACTAAAAATTCGTAGATTTCTTTTCTTTGAACATTTGTAATTTTAATCCTAAAGCAAAAGAAAAACGAAACGAAATTCAATTCGATACTATGCTCTTTTTCCTCTGTTTACCATTCACAATGCCATGATGTTGTCTTAGCACCATCATGAAATAAACGAATCCTTTTGATTTCACCACACATTGCTAAATCATCAATATAGAATTCATCGATTTGACCTTTACGAAATGGTTGAGTATTATTCGAAGATTTATCTAAAAGAATTGGTCCATAGACATGATTCGATATGGAACAGAATAATTGCAAATAAATTTGAATTGGTATATCGATATCATGAATTTGTGCATTTTTATTTCCAGTTAAAATATGAACGATATAGGTTGGCATTTTGGCGTAGCCAGGTTCTTGATTCAGTTTCGTATGTATAACTGTTCGTTTGTCCATGGCATGTGCACCAAGCCAACGATTAATTGGAAATCTTTGAAAAATAAATGAGAGATGTTAAAACAAAACAAAACTTCGTCTACTTATAAGTTTTGCTTAACATTGTCCGACCGAGAAAGTCCCAATTAGCAGTAAGATCAAGTATTTCAATCATATCACATAGCCATGATTGCCATTCGGCTACTTCGAGACGTAATTCAATTGAATGAATCTATGAATAATTGAAGGCAAGAAAAAAATCTCAAAATTGAATAATTAGTTAGTTTTTTTTATTTGTACTTCGCCAAGTCGTTTGCTACTTTTTAATTCAATTGTATTTTCACCTCCTGCATGAATCGATCGAGTCGAGCCAAAAACGGCATCATTTAACGACGCTTTGTCACCATAAATCGATAGGAATAATTTACCACGTAGATTTGTTTGTGCAGGTAGAACAGCTTGAGTTTTGATAATAACAGAATAGATCCAATCTGAATCAGAATATGAACGATAAATAATGAACATTTATTCTTTACCAATATCATCTTCTCGTTGACCGAGAATAGTTACAGGATTATCATCAGTTTTATCATTAAACAGTTGATCGACATCAAATCGATAGGATAGACCAGTGATTTGATCGGTGACAATCATTCGTTCACAAAACCAAGAAAATGTACCAGTAAAATATATTTGTAAAACTTTTAACTAGAAAATTAAATTTAGAAATTATTTAAAAAAAAAATTTCTTCATATTTTGTCACTTCGGACATCGGCGTGATTTTAATATCAAATCGATCTTCTTGTCCTGGTTGAAAGATTATTCTTGCTGAATTATTCGTTTGTTCTAATGGAATTCGACTTGAATCATTCAATGAATCGATCAAGACTATTGATACAGCTGTATCGATATCAGTTGCTGAATGAGCTACTGTTTGATTGCCAGTTTTAACTCGAATAGTATAATTCGGTATGGAACCAAGTTCATACGCTACAGTAACATCAATCTCTTTTTCAAAAAAATATAAATAATATGTCCGTATACCTGATTTTCTCGTTGACAAATCTGTTGGCACATGTAGAACTTTTGAATTTGTTCCAAGATCTTTATTTAAACATTTTTCAATCACAAAACTACACGCGAAAGAAACAAATCATTACTTGGAAATCTGGTCAATTCTTACTGAAATAATTTATTCGTTGTAATATCTTTAATATTAATCCAATCGATACACCAATAATCCTCTTTTTTTCCATTATGAAAAATATCAATCGAACCGATTTGACCAACATTTGAAACAATTTGATTGATTTCAAATGTATCGATTTGATTCGAATTTAAATAGAATATTTGTTCACATGGAATATGTAGAACGAGTTCAGGTGAAACACCCGTATCACCATATAATTTCAACGAGATATAAGCAGAACCGAAACGGAAATTTAACGAAGCACCTTGTTCACTTGTTCGAATTTGGATCAAATAGATTATGCCAGGTTTAACACCGGATTTCCAAGTTGTGATCTTCGGTTTATCCGATGTACTGGATTCGATAATGTCATTGATTGGAAATCTATGTTATTTGAATAAATATTTAATTGATACTAGAAGAGAAAGAAAAGAACTACGTTGTAATATTATTTGTTTTAACATCTTGAATTTCAATTGATTCACAAGCCCATTGTGTATTTTCACTATCGATTAGTTGTAAATCTATTTTATGCAACTAAACAAAAGATTGGTCGTTTCCTTATTCGTATACATATTTTTTCTTACTTCATTAATCGATTCATTATCACAATAGAAACTTTCATAAAACGATCCTGAAAATAATCGACGAGAATATTCGAGAGGAAAAAACGATGTCGATTTGTCGCCAATCAAACGAATTAATACTTGAGCATTTGCTGTTGTATTAGTCAAAGTATTTAGTTGGGTTCTATATCGAATACGATAGATAGGAGCTGAAATCGAAACTAGTCAAAGTATAATAATGATAAATCAACATGACATACGTGATTCTCGAATTTGACTGTTATTTAATTCTTTTAAATTATTAGAATTCATATTTTCAATGACAGCAAGTTTATATTGTTGCTGTAATTTATTTTTATTTATTTTCGTTCCATAGTATATACCCATGAGATAATCATAAATGACAATAGATTCATATATATTTTTGGTATTTTTATCGAAATAAATTAAAATATCTTCTAACTGAAAGGATCAATTGATAAACAATGATTGTCTGAATAAATATTACTACTAACTTTTCCTAAGCAGCAGATACCGTAGAGAAAATAATCGAGAGTCTTTTTTGTTTTTGTTGAATTGTTTAGATGTTGATCAATTAAAGAAACGATTTTCGAACGATTTCTATCCCCTCGTAATTGAATTTTCAAGAAATTTTCTTTCGGATTAATGTTTTTATTCGTGTGTAAAATGATTTCATATGACGGATAAGCGGCATCATCTCGTGGTCCAGGTAGCGAAAGTATTACTCGACCTGTATCAGCTTCGAGATCGATATATGATGGTAATGATGAATCAGACTTTTGAAATTCAACACCCAATGGAAAACTAGCAAAGTAAAGCATCTCTTTTGCTTTGTTTTGTTTTATGTTGATTTTTAGTTTACTAACTGAACTACTTTCGAAGTAGCTAGATTTTTTATATCAATATATTCACATGTCCATGGTGTTGAATTTTCCGTATTCCAAATACGCAATAGATTTGGCTATGAAATTTTTCTTTTTGTGTTGAGAATAAAAAAGAAAAATTTGATATTACCAATCCAGTATCTGGTATTGTAAATGTAAATTCATCGGTATTCGTCGATTGAAATATATCCGAACGATTTGTTAATTCATTTAAATAAATTACCGGTGAACTGCCATAAGGACCAGTAAAAAATACATAAATCATTGGTGTGAGCGTAGAATTGACCAACGTTTGTGGACTATTTTTAATAGTAATCAGAAAGTTTGTTAATGGTCTTGTAGAAATTGGTTCAGTTAACGAAGCTTTTCGTGTTGTACTTGATGTTTCAGTTAAATCTGAATCTTGTTGATCGCCACACCATCGATTTATTGGATAACTAAAAGATTCATTCAATTGAGTTATATATGCACATCGTGAAAACTAACCTCGTTTTAAGATTAAAAATTGGATCGTAAACATAGATTGTTTCACAAAACCATTTACAATCTGCATCGACATTCGAACAACGAATATCAGCCGCACGAATCTATTGATATCAACAAATATTCGAAATTGATTTCATTCAATCTTTTGTTTTTTCACTTTGCCGAGTTTCTTTGTTGGAACATAGAAAGTATCCAATTGACTCGTACCAAACGGTTTCGTATCACTATCACTTGTTAAAAGAATCCGATCAATCGAACTTTCTTCACCCGTTAAAGTTAAAATTATATTTGAAGTATCGTTTAGTGTACTAAGACCCGATTTAATTTGAATTGTATAAACAACTTCTGATTCTTCTAAAAGAATTAAAGAACATACGAACAAAAACAATAGTTTTTTTTTATATCAGAAATCAAACTACGGCAATTGAAATCAATAACTTCATTATAGATTTCATATTTTCCTTTGAATCTAACAAAATCAAAATCTATGCAATCGATTTTCATTGAATACCAACGAACCGTATACATGTTTTTGTATCAGGAATAAATATTTCTAAAATATCAAAATAAAATTTTGCTTCTTCACTTGTATGAAACATTGTGATTCCTTTAATCTAAACAAATACAACATAATCATCTAGTTTTCTTTGAAATTCATTCTCTGAACTTGTCCAATATCTGATGCAAGAAATAAGAATTTATCCTTATGTTTAGTTTGAAATGGAATTTTATTCCATATTGAATTGTGCAATAATAATACCGTCGTAAAACCTTGTTCACCACGAAGAACAACTTTAAGTGTATGTTTATCCGATGTGTTCGTTCGTGAGGTTAATAAAGAAATAATATAATGTTTTGTTATTGATAAAAGATCATTTGATTTAGGTTTAAAAGTATAATAATCGAATTCATCATTTGTGTCGGGAGATTCTTCATTCGATTCAAAACTTTAAATGATAGAGATTTCAATTTTTGTTGTTCATTATTCAACAGAAAAACTATACTAGAAATAGCGACCTTGGAGAACATCAAGTACAATGATTTCTTTTGCAAGACAATATTGAACCGATTTTCGATTATATCCAAGTAGAACAGAATTTAGCTGCATGTTCACATTGTGAAAGTGAGAGTGAGAAGGAAAGATCTTACTGGTGTTTCACATCCAGTTGCAATCGATAGAACTGATACATAGTTCGATTGAATCGTAATTGTTTCTTCAATGGGGTTTGTTAACGAATTTTGACAATTGAATTGAATTTGAATAGGCACTTTCTTTGGCTTGTCTAATAGATCCGAACCAGTAATCCATAAGACGAATGATCTTTCTTTCAAATACATTTCTCTCATGTATTATTAATAGAAAACCAGTTATTATGTACTTAATTGAACTTTATTTAATAAATCTGATGCAATTGGTGTTTCTAATAATTGAAGATTAGCAGTGAGAAGTTTATTAGTTTCAATCCAATTTTTAATTTCAACTCTATCAAAACAAAAAAAAACAGAAAGAAATAAACAAATATTGATCAATGACGATGATTTACTCATAATATCGTCCACGATGAATATACATTTTCGAAATGAAATAAGCACTATGATGTTCTGGATTTTCTAATTTCATTTCACATGTTTGCAGTGGGCCTACATCGAGCATTGTTAAATGACAGATATTCGTTTTTGAATCGATTTTTAGTGGAACTATCTGATTTGATTTGATATTTAAAGGATGAAATGTTGTTCGACCGTATTCTTTATGTTACATAAATGCATGTCTATTCGACAAGAAATGATAATATATGTCTTACTTCCAATGAGATCAATCGATAGAATCGAATGTTCAATATCACCTTTGGTTTTAGATACTTCGATAAAGAATTTATATTTCGTATAATCTGAAATACTATTTCGAAAAATGAGAAAGTAAATTTTTGTTTATCACCTCGTTTTGGTTGTTGAATGTTTTTCTGTACTCCTTTAGAAAGAAATCAAATTATGAACTGAAGAAATAGTTTTATTTTGTTTACTCTTTGGTTCATAGCCTGGCAATTGATTTAATTTCAAAATTAATCGAGTTCGTTCATCAGCTAAATTCGGATGAAGCCAACGTTGTACTTCAAATCTACTTATATCATAATTCGGCTGTGTTGTTTCGAAATCTTATTCTCAATTACTTTTGTGAAACATTCTTCGTCGGAATATTAATATCAATCGATTTAATAAATAAACCTTGTTCTTTTTCAGATACAAGTTGAATTTCTAATGCCATAATCTAGATTTTCTTTGACAGTTCAGTTAAAAGCAATAAAAAAACAAGACATCAACTACTTCGCCCACATCATTATATTCAAAATTCATTTGCATTCGTTTATCAGATGTGATATGCAAAGGAAATACAGGTGATAAACAATGACTCCCATGAAAACGAATGTTACATTGAAGATTATCTTTGAATTCATTCGTTTCATATTCAATTGCAATCGAACATTGAAGTAAAGAAGTTTCTATTAGGTGAAAGAGAAAAAGAATAAGTACAACGAAATAGTTCACATACGATTGCGTAAGTCATTCGTCATTTTGATGATAGTAGATGATTAGAACGAAAAATTAAAATAACGCAAAAAAGAAAGATGCCGTGACCCGGGATCGAACCAGGGACCTTCAGATCTTCAGTCTGACGCTCTCCCAACTGAGCTATCCCGGCGATTTAATTATATAAATTAAATAAATCACATTTTTCAATATGGCGCCTTACATTTGTTTTCTCTTAACAATGTTCAATAATCCATTGATGCACGCAAACATTTATTTGCCTATTATAACAATGTTTTCCTCCTATTTCACATTAGAACTTCGTTCGATTCAACGAAATATGTATCTTACATTATCATTCGATTACTGTATGAGATATTTAACTAAAAATTCAATCGGTGGTTGTTCATCATCAAAAACTGGTCATCAAGGTCGATTACTTCTCATATCATCCATGGATGAACTCAAAACACAAGATCCATCATCTTCTATTATTATTCTCATTCCTTCGCGAAAAGATCTTCTCGAATATGCTATTCAACATTGTCCATTTGTTGTTGGCATTCTTCTCGAGAGTCAAACATTAAAAGATGATCATTTCACAGAAGTAAATCAATGTCCAGAACATTTCAATAGTTCAACAATATGTTCGATTCGAAAGAATACGAATGGAATTGATTTTCGTCGAATAATGATTAATAAACCGATTTTTTTATTAACAAATCAAACGGTTGTCGAACAAATTAAAGAGATTTCGATGAATTCAAAAGGAAAACTGCTTCATGCACAGTTTGATCTTTGGATTTTACAATAACAACCATCAAACTCTTTTTTTTTAGTATGAAATCTTATCCATTTGCTGTTGAAAATGCTGAAATATGTAATCGACGATCGAAAAAGACCTATTTCAGTAGGATTTTCTTCAATTTTACAATTGGTAAATCGAAATTTCGTAGGTGAAGCATATTTTCGACATTATGCAATTAAATGTCGTAGTCCAATGATAAATATCGTTTGGAGTACATTGAATACTATTTCAAAACGTCAAATTCGTCCTCCTAAATCTGTCATAATTTTCTATACAAAAATGGATTTCTTTTCGATTTTTCAACCAAACAATGCCGGTGTACAATCGACTGCATACGGTGTTATTACTTTGCTTGGTTTAGCTTGGACTCTCGGTCGAATTCATCTCAGTGAAATACTCATTTCAGATAAACATACGAAAGATATTCTTCTTGTTTTTCTTAATGGTGATAATTGGAATTATTACGGTCGATATGAACTAACAAAATTAATTTTAGAAAAACAATTTCCTCTATCTAATGAATATTTACATTCGATCGAAGCTGAACATATCGATATTATGATAGATATCGATCAATTAGGAATCAATGCCGAGAAAACTTATGTTTTATACGATCATTTACATCCATTTATTCAGAATTATTCGTAAGAAAATAAATCATTTCGAGTTTAGATTGAAAATGAATTCGTTTTTTTTCAGCGATCTTTCACCAACAACTATTTCTCTTCAACAATTGCCTGAAACATTCGATTCATTATCAGATTTTCATCGATTAAATCTTCCTTCTCTCGCTATATTAACCAATGCTTACGAAAACATGAATTCATTCTACAATAGTTATCATGATACATTTGCCAATCATGAGATTAACATCCTCTCAATACAAAATCAAATCAATTTACTCGTAAAAACGATTTGTATCTATTTGAATACGGCATCATGTATACCAGATCTTTCGTTTGAACATAAACAAGCATTATTGGATCGAATCGAAGCATTATTCGATTGTTTTCATCGGTTCAATTGTACGAAAATCTCAATTGAAACAAATGAAACTGGAAAATTTTACTACCAAGATGTTGTCGATGAAATGAAAGAGAACTTTTCATTTCTACAACCAATTCTTCATGAAACTGAAGTGAAAAGTTATATTAACAAACATTTTCTCGATGCATCATCATATATTCACGATATTCTACTCAATTGGCTTGCTATTCGACAGCAATCATCGAGTAAATCGTCTTGTGAACAACAAGAAAATCAGTTCTATCAAGAATCAACTCAAACATGTTTATTCATTTCGATTAATTCGATTAATCTTATTCGAAATATCGATGAATCCATTGATGAACGAATGTTTTTCATTTCGAATTCAGATCAACCCGAATTACTTATCTATCTAACAAATACATCTTCTCGAAATATAATTATTCTCATTTGTGGAATGATTCTTTCTCTATCAGGATTCATTTGTTCATATTTTGTCAATAAATTACTTCCGTTTCTATTTGTTCAACAACAAAAATCTTAATACATAGACTTAATTAATTGTTTTTTTCAAGACACTAAAGACTAGAAATACATGTACAAAAAAAAAGAAATAGAGAGAGAAAAATGAACAGCGGTCAACACCGGTAAAAACAGTCTGATTTTGTTTTACAAAATTCCTGTTCGATCTCCATTGAAAATCGGTTGTTTTTCATCGATATAAAATGGATCATCGAATTGATTCGATTGATTGATTAAAACTGTTTCGATTTCTTCGACTAATCTGTCTTGATGACCATTTGTATCTTGCGTTGGTACATGACTATAACTACTATTGGTAAAATGATTTTCCAAACTGATCTGTTCGTGAAGACGATGATGAGCAAACAGATATTTCAAACGTATGAAATTTGAATTATATCGAATAATAATATAACCAAGAAGAATTAAAATTAACGAGAATGTTAAAACAAGTATCCAAACGTATCGTGAATAACCAATTCGTGTTTGACAATATTCACCTGTGTAACCATGTAAACATCTGAAAATCATTCGTAGATCAACAAATTAGACAGAATGAACTAAGATTACCTACCGACAAACAGCTTGACGATTTTCGATTTGACATTGCCCTTGATTTTGACATTGTACAGATTGACACGCATGATTTTCACATTGTGTACCAGAAAAACCATTTGTACAACTACGAAAAAGCAAACACACTCGAACACAGATGTTATGCATTAGCTAGCACTTACTTGCAACTCAAATGACTACCGTTAACAAAACATTTTCCATTATTTCGACAACGATTTTGACATAGATTGATTTCACATTGATTGCCAGTATATGGCAATGAGCAACTAGAACAAAAAGATAACTATCGAAATGGTGATTCGACGTTTTTAACTTACGAGCAAATTGTTGAGTTAACTTTTTCGTCAATTATTAATAGACCATTATTAAAACAAAAGAAATTCATTTGTTCACGTTCTCGACAGATACAGATTTCATTGTGTAGATCGTAGATTAATGTGTATTTATCTTCGGTACAATCGGGTTGAGAAAATAAATTTCGTAAACATTGCGAACGTTTTATTGACGAAACAAATCGATCACAAGGAACTTCTAAAAATCCAAGATTCAATTCGAATAAAAATCAAAACAAATATTCCGACGAACCGATTTCTCCACGATCGTATCGCATTGTCGTACAAAGATATGGTGTTTTCTGTTGATACGATTGAGTCAAATAGCACATGCATGGTGATGACGATGAATCATGACCAATATGCAAACAACCAGCCGTTACTTTATCGTTCAAACGACACATTTCACAATCATCACCAATATACGTTCGATTCGAACAGATACAATGTCCACTCGAACATATACCTCGACTGTGACATGATGAACCACAAAGTTTTAATTCTATTCAAGTTAAAAAAAATAGATTTTCTTTGCCTGTAGTGAGAGAATCTTTGTTCGTTGTACCTCCGGGTTGAATACAAAGTGGTCGAAATGTTGGCGTGGATATACAAACACGATCTTTGGGACAATAATCTTCTGAACAAATTGATTTAACCACTAAATCAAAGTTTTTATTTCGATTTGTTGATTAAAAATTTCATTTTCGTTTCTTACTATTCGAATTTTCTTTTGTTGGATATTTATATTCATGAATATATCTAATAATCATTGGCTTCTGAAATTTTCGATATTGATCTGTTTTAACTCGGCCAAATTTATCAATCCAAATTTCATCATATGTCGAATCCGTTCGATTATAGATCATGACAATTAATGTATCATCATGAATATCAAGTGCATACGGTCGAGAATCTATTTCGAACACAAAAAAACAAGCGAAAATGATTTTTTTCATTTGAAAACAAAATTCTTTTTCTACTGTGCAATTGATAGATCGTTTTTTTCCATGGTTGACTTGAATCGATTGCATAACTTTCGATTAAACCATCGGCTAAGACAACATAAACACGCGGATGCCGATAATCAATTGTCATGGTTAAAACAGGCTGAGAGAGATGAAGAAATACTTCGAGATTTGAACCATCTAATAAACAACGATAGACTATCGAATGTTGACCATCGTAATATGCACTCAGATATAAATAACTTTCGAAGAAGAAAAAAAAACAGTATACTTTGTCTTTTTCTTTTATTGAAATGATAGTCATACTTTTGTAAAGGATGAATATTAATTGATGAGATTGTTTTTGTATTAGCAAATGTTAGACGATTGATAAAGGTTAATTTTGTATAATCATTATTACCATAGAGAATTTCGATGCCATTTGATGATGATGATGGATCATCGTATAATAGATAAACAAAACGATGTATCCAATCGACTTGAACACGTGAAAATTGAAAATATGATGATGACCAAATCTAATCGGAGAAAAAAAAACTTTCTTTGAGAATTAAAAATTCGACATTTTGCGATTTACTTGTGTCGCATTGTTTTGTAATCGAGATGTTGAATCAAAATTCTCGTTGAATTTCTGTTGCCAAAGGTAACCTTGCCCATTTCGTTGTTCGGTGTAGAGTAAAATCCAAGAATTTTTCGATGGTACAAACACTGCATCGATCACATGATGTGATGGATTGACCGGCTGAAACAAAAAACGCGCGGATTCATTCATTGAAAGATGTTTGTCGTTTTGTTTTCTAGCTTACGACAAAGCCGGAACCATGTTGATTGAGATAGAATGAAATACGAGGATTTAACATGATGTCAAACGAACGATTCGTTTGGATTATACAGGAAGTATCATTGCGATCCTTTGGAAAATCAATCGATAAAAAGTTTGTGTTTTCTTTTTCGATTACTTTTCGTAATTGATAACCTCGATCACATTGACATTGATCGATATTTGAACAGGTATTTTCGAATATCAAATTCGCATGAGAACAAGTTCCGTATGACCAATTGCAAAGATTTTCTTTTAGAATACAACTTCTACAGAGAAAAGCTTTAACTGCAAATTCAAATACTCAAATGTTATTACTCATTCGAAGTTTTAATGTAACCATTTTTACATTGACAACTCGGTATTCGATTTGTAATCTCACAAAAACTCGAAATTGGATCACAATTCGGACATTTAGCTATACACAAAAACATTTGATTTATCTTTAAAAAGAAAAGAAATCAACTCAATGGCAAACTTACGACAACGTTTCTCATGTTCATCATCACCTAGCGGACATTGTTTGACACCATCACATAATTCATTCAATGGGATACATAACGATGCATAATCATCGAATTCATGTCGTTGTTGTAGACAACGATAGCCATGCATGCATGAATAATCTTTGAGAATTGATGTTGAACTTTCATCACAATTTTCTTCGTCGGATGAATCCGAACAATCGAGATCGCCACTAAACAGAATCGAATTTCAATTCAAAGATTTTTATATTTGAACTTTCACTGACTCGCAAACGAATGTTTTATTGATACAAAAATGACTTGTTTTACATTGAAATAAATCTGCTGATTGACAATTCATTGTTATCGGTGTGCGTGATGTTGTTGTTAGATTAGCAAAATGATTTAAAACGAAATCTAAAATTTTTTTTTGATCGAAATGAAAGAATATATTTTGTTGACAAATCATACTGCATGCTTGTGGAGTTTCATCTTCGCTCAAACCATCAGCAATTGAACAATCATTGAAATTATCACAAACTTTATCGAATAGAATGCATCGTCCTGTTGATGAACATTTGAAATATCCAACTGGACACGTTACATTCAAACAATCGAATGGTTCATCAGCACCATCATCTAAATTTCAATGAAAAGAAAATGATGAAACTTCTTTTTTTGCTTTTTATCTTTCGACTTACAGCAATAAGGTTGTTCATCACAACGATGAGAAATTGACACACATTTTCCATCACAGTAGAATTCTGTTTCCGGACAAAGGATCGGATATTTTTCTAAAAATCAGATTATTCAATTAAACATTTCTCCATAGTTCATTTTCTACTTGAACAAGTATTTAAACTCGGCCATTCACAAAAATGTCCACAGACAAGCTCGTTTTCATCTTCGCCATCTTTACAATCCGTTTTATTATTACATAAATCTTCATTAGCCAAACATTTCTCTTCCGATAAGCAACGAAATGAATCTGTTTGACTACATTTCCATGTTGGACAATTGACTTCATCTTCATTCGAAAAACAATCACGATGTCCATCGCATCGTTGATAGAATGGTATACATTTCTTTGACATTGAACACGAATAAAAGTGTCTGAAAAAACAAAATCAATTCGATTTACCGGAACAAAACAAAACACAATTCAACTATTTACTCGGCACAATTCGATTGACAAGTTCGTTTATCATCTTTTAAATGGTAATATTGAGCGCATGCACATGAGACTTCCGTTTGATTGAGATTATTCGGAAAACATAACTGTTCACATTGATCACATTGTTGATTTTCGATTGAAGTTTTCTTGTTATTAAAATCAATCAGAATAAAATCAATAATTGCCAATGAATATTGTTGATAATCGAGATTATGAAGAGAATTTAATGTCCAATTATCTTGATTAAATCGAGTGGATTTATCTATAAGAATAGAACTTTTCGATTTTTTTAGTTAGAATTCGAATATTTTTACTGTGAAAACTTTCGACAACTCGATTTAAATCAAAAATTAAACCCGGCCCGAGTAAAGTCGTTGCCAATGCATTTTTAAAATCAATTCGAAATTCACTATGATTTACATTTGTAATATCGACAAATGCTTTATAGATTTTATCTACAAAGAATCATTTCAAGAAAAACAAACATACACAAAACTCAATTCGATTTTGTTTTACCAGCAGTGATTTTCATTGCATGAAATCTTGTCATGGCTTGATATTGAACATGAAGAACATCTCCATGCATATTCAATACGTAGATTAAATCGAAACCATTGTAGAAATATAAATGATGATTAATAGGATCGAATGTCAGTAATGTTCGAAGAAAATTGATATTGTCATTATCATGAACAATTTTAGTAGTAAATAAAAGTTTTAAATTATTTCCATCGAGACCAAGACGAAGAACGTGTTGATTACGTGATTTTACAACTGATGTATAGAAAAGAAGACTAGCAACAACAAAAAAAAACGAATAATTTCATTTATTTAAATGTAAGTTTTTGTACCCTTTTTCAGGATATAAAACTAATCGTTGTGGAATATAATCTGTCATTGTTTGATGTAGAAGTATATGACAAAAACTACCATTTAATTTACAAACATCAATCGTTTGTAAACGTGTATTAATAAAATAAATATTTCGATGCAACCAATCGATACCAAACGATTGTATCGATGTATAATCTCGACCATCAATAATCAACTAGAAATGAGCGAAATTTAGCAGAAAAACTAGAAGTTTCATTGATTAATTACTTGTTTTTCATATGGTTTTCTATTTAAATTAATTCGATAGATTCCACGTGTTTTCGAACATGACATTAGAATCGGTCGAATAGCTGTTGTACATTCAACAAAATATAAATAGTTCTCAATAGGATCATAATCGATTAAATATGCATGATTTGTTGAGATAATTAATGTTTTATTCGTTGGTGTCTGTTTAGTTCTACCAAGATTATGATTATTACTTAGATTAAATCGATAGATTCCATCATTGAATAAAGCAAATAATGCTTCTAAATCGAAAATGTTTTGTTTGTTAAAAATTAAGAAATTCAAATGTTTTTTTTTTCTACTTGAAGAATTTTCGTTAGTTCGAAGTTGACACGAGTGTTTATCGGATTTTAATTGATAATTTTCTTGACATGAACAACGATAGGAACCTAAGGTATTTATACAATAATGATCGCAAACAAGACGTTCACGACATTCATTGATATCTTCACACATGCCAGTTGTTTCATTCATACGAAAGCCTTCTTTACAAACGCATTGTTTATTAAAAAAACCTCGACAATATTGATTTTCATCTTGACATGTATTGTTCATTGTACAAGGTCGATGAATGAGATAGGACGACGAAAGACCTTTGAATAAAAACGAAAATCTTGTTGTTTTTTGTTGTAATTTCAAGATCTCATACATCGTTGATCATCATCATCTTCGTCTTCTTCGTCATTCGAATCGATAAACATCGAATTGCACGCTTGTTTTATCGAACATTCAACATTTTTCGGTAGACATTTATTTGTTAAACCACAACGATAGAATAATCTCTCACTAATATCATCTTCAATTGGACAATTACATGACATTTCATCGCTTCGATCATGACATTGACTTATTGTATCACATAAATTCGTTTTTGGGATACATAATTTACTTGATTTACATGCGAATTGATCGGGAGTACAAAATCGAGGAAAGCCTTTGATAAAAAAAACAAGAAAAGATCAAATAAAACTTTTCCCTTTTCTTTCGTAACATACGACAAGTCGATGACGATTCATCACTTTCATCAGCACAATCCTATCGAATAGAAAATCTCGAATAGAATCAATTAAGAAGAAGAAAAAAAAGCAAAATTTACATTTATTCCATCACAAACAGCATATGCTGGTATACATTGTTGATTTGATTGGCAAGTAAATTCGTCAGATGAACATTTTCTAACCATTGAACAATCTAGATGAAAGAAAGAAGATCTTCGCGTGTTTCTTTATGGTGAACTTTGTTTATTTATATTACTTAATTCATCGGATGAATACGGATCAAGACAATCATTGATTCCATTACATAACCAAATTTTTGGAATACAACGATTTGTTATTTTGCAATGATATTCATCTTGGGAACAAGTTATTAATGGATTACGTTGTGTACATTGTTCGTCAATGCCCTGTCGACAATCGATAATACCATCACATACTGACGAACTATTGCAAAAGAAAAGACGGAATACGAGTTGAAATAACTGTCAATATGATTTGATTTCGAAAACTAGACTATAATCGACACTGAAAGGATCAATAGAGAGAAGCAAGAAAAGTGCTCGACTGCTTCAAATGAATAATTAACCCTCGAGGCATGTGTCTAGCACGAACAAGAAAAAAAACACACACGAGACCGTTCTATATATTTTACCGTTTAATACATATTTGTACAGGTCTTATGTATTCAAATTTCATAGCATGATTAACTAAACGTGTACTGTGAAGAACATCTTGTTCGCAATTAATTGATTTTTTCATATCGCAAAGATCATTATTAATAATTGCAATTGAGCAATTGGCTTCGTCTGTTTTATCTTGACAGTTATATTCGCCATTACAAACAAACGCATAGGATAAACATCGAAATATATCACAATGAAACAAATCCGATGGGCAATGACTTGAATTATCTAAGAATTAAAGAAAAAAAGGAAATAAAAATTAATAAAAATAATAAACATTATTTACCAAAATGTTTCAAATAATCAAAGGAAATATCTTGTTGACATGTTAAATTGATAAACATCGAAATAGTTAAAAGTATCCCAATCGAAAGAATTGATGACATAGTTTTTTTTTCTTTTGTCTGTAAATGAAAGATTTAGATAAGATAAATCGACATAGAAATCAATCAAATCTTTAGGCGGTACTTTTCCTTCGTTTATAACTGTTAGACCGAGTAGTAGAAATAGTGATGAATACTAAGTTCATTCTTTTCTCTCTCTCTCTATGTCTCTCCTTTTTCTTTCTCTTGTATTCTTCACTGATGAGTCCATTCTTTTCTCGTTTTTTTTTCTTCGTCTCTTTTTGCCTTCCTCTTCGACATACGAACGGTCGCAGTGTCGAACAAGCTGTTCAATGTATTTTTCTCTATATATATATACGAAAGACCTGACGAAAGAGAAAAATGACAGAACGAGTGAGTAGACAGAAGGAAAAAGAAAAAGAAAAAAAAAGAAAATGCACAGACGACCATTGATGTTTTCGGATGTCCATCTAGAGCGAACACTTCTCCACTGATTGTTCTTTGTTACTAACACATGTGTAACGTTGTGTCCGGATTTAATCAAGCAAGATCAAATAATAGGCAAAAAAAAGAAGAAATCTTTTCGGCTAATGAAACGAACGAGAAGAAGAAATAGGCAAATTTCACCGTTAGGAAATCTCATCAGACAGACACAGATAGATAGGCAAAAAAAAGGAGAGAATAGAGTTATTATTCATGTGAAAATGAGCAGATCAAGATAGAAAAAAAGGAAATCTAGCACACTTGACTTTCTATAATCATCTTTGCTTGAAAATTATCTTTCGAGAACAACATATGCACAGACAAACAGGCTGATTCTCTCGCTTTTTCCTTTTCTTTTGCGAATGTTTCTTGTTCTATTTTTTTCTCTTCAACTAACTCTTGGGAGAATCTGATAAGCTAGAGGGACAAAACGAGAAAATGGAATGTAGATTGATTATTAGAAAATAATATATCGAGAAAGAGAAACTATTTCGATCGATGGTCTCAAATCGAATACTGTTATTTTGTCAATAATATTCGACATTTTGTTCTTTATTATTTAAGAATAGATATTATTTGCGAGAAAATTTTCTGTTAAAATAATGCAAAGATAGAAGAAGAAGAAAAAAAAGAATGATTATTTCGAGAGTATCTTCATTTGGTCACCAACGTTCGCGTAAAATCGATGGCGGTTGAATACGTGAAAGATGACGATAGAGACTTTGAACATAAGTAAAAACAACTTTCCAGTCAGGTTTAGCGCCCATATAAAGCATATCGTCAGTTTCAATCAATGGTTCAATACCAGCACGTTCGCTAAATATCGAATGTTGATTTCTAATTGAAATAATTGTTGTCAGTACTTACAATGCAACAGTAAAAGCTAAATCGAAATTTTCTCGCGGTTCATTTGAAGTCAATGTATCGAAATTGAATTCATCGGGAAAATATCGATGAATAATTGCACAAAAAGCTAAACCATCAGCCCAAGAACTTGAAAAATTTTGAATATTCACAGCCTAATTGAATTCATCCATAGAAAACAATTTCAAAGCGAAGACAAAAAAGAAATTACTTTATAATATTGCGTTATGTCTTGGCACCAACGGAGAATTATATCTTTGATTTTTGCTGGATTTTGAGGGCTAGACAGTAGATGAAAGTTTCGAACTTGAGAAAATTTTAGAATTTACTTAGTTACAGGTCGTGGTGTCGAGTTGAGTACAATACCTTCACCAGCTAGATCTATTGGGTAGATTTGATGAAAACTAAATTTTAGATTACATTATTAAAAATCGACTCTACCAGCTCGAGACAAACGTCGGTATGCAGTGGGCTCTAATTTCTCTTTTTTATCGAATTCTCGAACTAAATCTGATGGTTTCACAGTCGAATGTGATATTCGACGTCTAGCCCAAATAGGTTTGTCATGATCATTTTCCGTTGGCAAGACTTTAAAACGACTATTCATCGATTGTTGTCGATAGTTATTCGCTGATTTCGTTGGATAATCATCGAGTTTAGTTATAATTGTACTCGAACGTTTTCGTGTCGATTTAACATTACCTAACAATGGATCATATTCGACTTCAACTTCGACAATATCTTGTGCTTTGAAAAAGAAAACAAGAATAGATTTAGAATCTATGCATTTGATTTCATCATACATTCATCGGATTTATTCGGATTTGCTAATTGATGAATACTTGATCGAACACAACCATTAATTAAACCTTGAATATTTTGTTCAATTGATGTTCGATCACGATTTGATTGTGGAATTGGTGATGAGCTTTCATCGAGATCGAGATTGATAATCGGTACTTGTCGACTAGTAAATAAAGATTCGTCTTCTGATGGATAGATGGTAGATCGAGAGTATTCACTAACATTGTCTGAAAATAAATATCGATGTTTATTTGAATTCAATCGTAAAATCGAAATGATCCAATTGAAAAGTGTGTAGAAATTCTGCGGACAGGGGCATTGATCAATTTTCTAGATGCTCCTGTGCGTAGAACTTGAACACAACGCTTTTTTTCTTCGTTATACGCGCAGACGCACACACACCTTGTTTTTGATTTGATGGTAAAATTAAAATTATTGTTTGCGACTTTCCACAAAATGTACATTGAAATCGAACGTCTCGTTTTTGTTCACATTGAAAATTACCATTTAAATCTCGAACATTTGCTAACATCATTCGACCGTCGATGAAATGATTTGACTACGAATGCGATTGAAAAGGTAACATTTTTTTTCTCTCGATGATGATATATTTACAAAATAGTCAAGTACTATTAACATTTATGTTAACTCTCACAGTTTTCATTTTATTTGACTAAATAGAGAGAGAAAAAAAGAGCAGAAAATGTATTCTCTCCGCATACATATGATTAAACAAAGATCATAAAAGTTCTCTAATCGAACAAGGTTAGAAAGCTATTAACCTTTGCTGATCCTTTATTTCTAAAGTGTTGATTCATAGATAAATTGACATCGAGTCAGTTCGTTTGCCGTTTTTTTTAATGTCTATTTTCATTTAACACTCACACATACGCATACGAACAAATCAATACACCCAACGTTTTTTTTTGTGTTGTCTGTCAAATGTATAAAAAATTACACGAAAAAAAAAACAAACGAGAGAAACAATTTAGTTGTTCAAAAATGAAATTTTGATGTACGTGTGTTTGTAGATGAAGACGAGTACATAGAATTACAGAAAGAAAGAGAATAACCGGGTTTTTATTTTCAAGAAACAAGAAAAAAAAGACACCGATTTGACTAAGAAATAGAAATAAAAAGAACGAAAAAAAAACGAAAAATTGTCGAAAGAGATATGATTTTTTTTTGAAAGTTAATTCAGATTAAATGGTCCTTGTACTTTGAGAAACTAAAATCAATGAGAAGATTTTCTTTTCTATGAATATCAAAATTGTCATATTTGTTTTACTTGTATCACGAGCGACGGTCCTCCAGCCACAATTTCTTGTGGTAAACTTCTTAGTGGACAATTTTCAATACTCATTATTTGCAAATTTGTACACAATGCTAATTCATATGGTAAAACATCAAGATTTGGATTATCGTTGATATAAAGTTGTTCAAGTTTTTCCAATTGACCAATATCTTCGGGTAAAAGAGTTAGACTATTTTCTCCAACATTTAAATGTGTTAAATTTGATAAAGATCTTTGAACAAAAAAAATAAATCAATCAATTATTTTCGTGTAAATTCTCTTGTTAAAATCAATTTTCTTACCCAATTGAACGTGGTAATTGTGTCAACTGATTTGAAGCAACAATAAACCTTGTTAATTCTCTCAGATAGCCTAAACACGAAAATAATCCAATGAGAAATTCTTGTTAGACTCTTTTTTTTTGATTATCAATTTTATACCAATTTCCTGAGGTAAAGAATCAAGTTTGTTTTCTTCGAGGTCTAAATGTCTTAATTTTCTTAATTGTCCCAATGATGGTGGAATTCTCTAAAGAAAAAAAAAAGAAGAAAAGATAAAATACCACATTGTAATCTCGAAACAAGAAAATGCTTTTAGAATAATGGCAAACAAATGATTACGTACTTTTAATTGATTATTCGACATGATTAATACTTCGAGATTTTGTAAGTTTTTTATATCTTCGGGGATGACAGTTAGTTGATTCGTTGCTAGATTAAGCTCGACTAATGCTGTCCAAGAGCCAATATCTTCAAAATAAAACGAAAAGAAGAAAAATATAGTCGTTTTCTTCTTTTGTTCAATTATTATTATTAAATCATTCTTAGTAATCGTATTACGAGTAAACATTCAATATTTTTTAATAACAAATTCAGTTGTTTTTTTTTTGCATATCTGTCACGAACTCTGACAGACGGAAGAGAAGAAAAAAAAGAAAAGGTTTCTAATGTCATTCTTCCTCGTACTTCATTACATGAATAGATGCGAAATGCATTAGTCACCAGGGATTTTCTTATTTTTCGTTGATTAATTCAAACTAACAGAAACAACGATAAAAAATACACACAAGTACTCTACCTAATGGTAATGATGTCAGCGAATTTTCTCTCATATTTAATTTTGATAAATATTTTGCAAGAGAAAATATCGAAAATGGAATCTTATCAATTGTATTACATTCCATATTAATCGAATGTACAGATGTAAATTGTGTGGGACCACCTAATGGAAATGAATTGAAATTATTTCGTGCCAATGAGATCGTATTTAGATGAATTAAACTTGATAATAATCCTTCCTACAAAGAAAAAGATAAATTTCAATGATTGAATTCGCTGTTTTATTTTCTCTATAAACGAACAGGTAATTGCGAAACATTATTTCCTTCAATATTGAATTCATCGAGTTTCGAACAATTAGCTAATGATGATGGAATGGCTGAGAGACGATTATATCTGATCAATAGTCGACTAAGATTTTTTAAATTGCCTATTAAATTTGGTAGATCCACAAGTTCATTATGTGTTAAATCTAATGTTGTCAATTGAGCACAATTGCCTATTGTAAAAAATAAAAACATTCGAAATCAATGATTAGTTTATCGTCGTCTGTCCATAAAAGATTAGCTTTTTTATCTACCGATTTCATCCGGCAAATGTTCGAGATGATTATGTGCAACATCGAGTGTTAATAATTGAAGGAGATTACCGACTGTTATTGGCAATGCACGAATACGATTTTCTCTTAAGCTTAACATTTGTAAATTCTAATTAAAACAAATCAATATTGAAAAACAACCTCAATGAAGACAGTAAAAAACATACGATTAAATTTTTGATCATATCTGAAACTTCTTTTATTCGATTGAACCGTAGATAGAGTGTTGTTAAACTTGTTATTCGATAAATGACTTCAGGAATCTAGATATTAAAAAAACATTTATTATTACACGAAATAAATCAATAATCGTTCTTTTTTTCATTTACATCATTGAATTTATTGTGTCGTAAATCAAGTACTTTGAGCTGAACAAGTCGATCCATTGTGTCTGGCAATGTCGTCAGTGAATTCTCGCTCAAAGCTAATACTTTTAAATTAACAAGATTGCCGATTTCAGGCGGTAATTGTTGAATACGATTGCTATATAAATATAATTCTCGAACATGAATTAACTAATTGGAAGAAAACAACAAGTAAGTTCCGATCAAAGACAAAAAATAATAAATGCTTACATCCTTAATTGTATTCGGCAAAATTGTAACACTACTTTTGCTTAAATCAAATCGTTCACTTTGTTCATCACGACAATTTTGAATTTCCCGATTGATATCCTAGAATATACAAAGAAAAAAAACACAAGAAATCGTTTGTGTTTGACAATTTTTTTGCTGGGAAAAGAAATTCAAAAAACAAACGAGGAAAATAATAATCATATTTTTTCTTCTTCTTCTTTACTTACAGTCTGCTTGGCATTTGCAGCTATACGAGATGTTAATGATTTAAATGGATGAATATCTCGTAGCATAGTTCGTTTACATTTAATAAAAATAATCTTTCAATCGATGAAGAGATATTTATGTAATTGTTGATTACTACTCAATAGATCAACACAATTCTCGTCGTATAAACAACAGCGCTTTTTTTTTGTTCGCGTATATTTTTCCTTCTTCGTCTTTTTCTTCTTCAATGCTTATATTCCGTCGATAGATAGATATATAGATGGATGGATGATTACAAAGAATAAGAGAGTAGACAACTCGAGCAACAGCAATGAGCGGAGGAGTCAACGAGAGATATAGCAAAATAGGCAAAAAAAATCCCGATGAGAATATAGAAAAGAAAGAAAAGAAAAGGGGAAAAAAAGGCGAGCTATTTTTCTCCCTTGCTATTCTCGCCTCAGCTTTCTCGCTCTCTCTCGCACCCTCTTCCTTCTCGATGTTTTTCTATTGAAGTTCGATGAGATGGAGCGATGACAGATAGAATATATATGTGCGTCAGAGAGTTTGTTCCATGATTATTATTTTTGCTGCTGTGCTTGAATATATTTCTCGTTCAAAACACGCACATAACACCCGTGTAGAGGCACAAAAAAAAAAGAAAACGGAAAAATTTGCATAGAATCAATACAGTTTTAGAATGCATGCCAGACATATGTTTAACGGCAAAGAAAAACCGGATGTCGCGACTGAGAGAGAAAAAAGAGAAATTTATATTTATCTTCATGTTTTTTTTTAGCTTTGAAAAAAGAAAACATAACAAGAAATTTGATATTTAGAGTAAACGATCAAGAAACAGCTTTTTTTTTGTTCTAACTGATTTCAGTATTTGTTTATGGAAATAGAATGTTTGAATAACTTACGATTTCAGCTCGGATTCGACCACCACGAAGTTCTTTTTTACTAGTTGTTTTAATACCAGCCTAAACACAATGAGAACGAATTTATTAATAGATGTTTGCTATTTGTCTTATGTTGATTATCCATACGAAGGTCACTTGACTTGAAGAACTGGCTCCTGAAGATTCTTTATCTTTTGATGGCTTAATCAGATTCATAATCGATCTGAAAGGAAAAAAATTTATTCAAATGTAAATAAAACAAAAATATCTCTTTTCTATGCATAGAGAGAGAGAGAAAAAAAAAGAAAAAGATATTTTATGAATGAATAATATATATAGATATGTATATCAATCTCTATATACATAAAGAGCATCGATTGATGAATCAATCTTCCATCATCAATGACAAGTAATCGATTGATTATTCATCATGCCCAAGTCTCCGCCTATCCAAACAGAAGACACTTAATAAACCGTGGAAAATGAAGAGAAAATATTCTTGTTATCTATCGAGTTAATTTTTCACTGTCGTGATTCTCCAATGTATATTTATCAACATTAGATAATATGAATATATTGAATAAACAAAAGGGAAATAAGAAGTCAAATTCTTACTACACATTATTTGATTAGATATTTTGCTTGTCAATTCACATGCGCTAGAATCATTAAGAAAACGAAGAAGAAGAGTTTTTTCTTCTTAAAAAAAAAGACACTTCAGTCAACGTGTTCTTTCTTTTCTTTCATAGAAGTTTAAACCCAAAAAAGAAAGAAGAAAATATCTATTTTAGTTTCTATTGGAAATTTGACTATAAAATCTAGTTATGCTGTCTGTCTGATGTCATCCAGTCTTGTTCTCAAATCTTCTAATGGTGTCAGTATGTTAACAAATGTAAATTATTTATTAATCTTATCAAACTTTCATTAATTTAACGGTCTATGAATGCTATCAAAAATGTGGACTTAATGATTGAATGTTATCAAATACCTCGACGAACCCGTACTCTAACAATGTGTTGTGCAGATTGTTCATAGAAGAAAAAAAGAATGAATTCTGTTATCATCGGAAAACCTAAAGTCTTCAATTTGTAATGTATTTCAAAGAAAAAAAACTATCACGATTTGCTCGAATAACTCGAGGATATTTTTTTTTTTATTAATTATAAGTTTTTTTCTACTAAAAATGAATAGTTTAATTTACGAAATCCTTTTCTTTTTGATTTTACAGACGTAAACAACACCTGGAATCGAAGTTTTCTGTAACATAAAATAAGTAAAACGATGCGATCGTGTGGCTTTTTCTTTAAATATTCAAAAATGTTTAAAAAAAGCACAAATTTTCAATTAATAATCTTGTTTTATTATCTGATATATGATGTTATTATATATATAGAAGAATATTAGTGAACTCGATATGAAGAACTCTAATATTAAAAAAAAAACTTTCCTTACCTCGAGCGAAATGTAAGGTGAGTTTTCGAAAACTTTATCGATGAATAAAAAAGAAAGTTCTTTTTTTATTACGTTAATAAATTCTTAGGCATTGCTAATTTATTTTATAAATTACGATTTCTTCATCACCTTGATTGTCACGTTTTCAGCCTAGATCGATATATATATATATATATATGCAGACATATCTATATTCATAAGAAGAAAACAACAAGGCTTTTTTTCTTGTCTCTATTCAAATGTAAGAATATGTTCTTGTTGTTGTTCTAATTAAATTTTGTCGGTACTTTCACTATTCGAACAATCATTGAAGAAAAATAACGTGTTAACATTTTTTTTTCTTCTTTCAATTATGATAAGAATCATTAAAATCAAAGTTTTAAACTAGAAGAAAGTCAACATCTACCTGTCAACATGTATCAATGTCAGAAAATAAAAACGAAAGCATTTTGTGTGATCTAATCGACCGAAGAAAAACTCATTTTATGTCGGGAAAAATATCCTTATTGTCTGTTAGATTAATGAATAAAGGCATAACGTGTGTACGAAATATGAATTCTAACGAGTCTAATTAAACAAAAGAACGTACTTGGAAATAAAACGTTGAAAAGATTAATCCGACTGTAAATTGACTTTTTGCTTGTACTGTTGAAAAAGACAACCAAAATAACAGACAAACATATGTTTTACTAGAGCAAGTGATCTGTTTTTATTTCCGGACGAGAAGTTTTTTTTCTCTCTCTCTCTCCTTCTCTCTATTCGCAATAGAAATCGTATCGATTTATATCGACAATAAAAACAAAAATAAAAAACCTCGATCGAAGAAAAACATACGCGTACACCTGGACGATAACGATTGATTATTGCTTTTGATATATATATATATATATCGAAATGAATTAAACAACACCGAGGAAGAGAAAAAAAAGGCAGACGAATGATTTATTTTTTTTACAGTCAATATTTAGACCGTACTTTGACTTCTCGAGGAAGAAAAACGAAAAAAAAAGCAACATACCACAAGAGAAAATATTATCTACACAAAAAGTAATAATATGTATATATATAAGAGATGCGTGATTTTGTTTATATGTAAAAATGATGATGTTGTTGTTGATAATAATAATAATAAATAGTTACACAGTAAAGAATAATAAAAAAAAGAGAGAGAGTGAGAGACGAATAGCCAGTAGATGAAAAATATCAATAGCGACGACAGTATCAATACAAAGAACATCTTCATTCCTATTTTTATTAGATTTTTTTCACTAGAGCGACATCGTTTTCTGTTGTTTTGGCAACACGACGGCGTTTGATTTCTCACTACTGTGCAGATATAGATATAGGCTTGTCTGTTTGCTTTTCTTCTTTTTTTTTTCTATAATAACTTGGTGGTACTGTTGTTCTTTCTTTCTTTCTTCTTTTCATTGAGACTCAGCTTCTTTGTCTTATGCATTTCTATATCTTGCCTCATGAGTACGCTACTCAACGCGAGAAATATACAAGTAACAAGCTGTCTCTTGAAATAAACAGAACCCTGGATTTCATAAAGTATTTTCTGTTTTTCACTTGTTATGTGCGTGCGTTTTTTTTTTGTTCTTTCCTTTCTCTCGTTATGCAGATATACAAGACTAACCAAAAGAACAGAATATAAAAAAAAGAAAAGAAAGAAGAAAGACAAGTATCTAAACTATCATCTTGATTTCGTTATTATTCATGTTAATAACTTTCTCTTTGCACTATGTTTGGCATTGAACCTTTTTCTTTTATTGAATCAATTAACTATAAACAGAAATCGTAAAATTTAAGATAATTTTATTTTATTTTGTACTTTGTCTTTATTCGATTGGAATCAATAATTTTGATTTATTACAAATAATAACCTTGAATTAGAACTGAACGCCTATAATTGGTCATCATTGCCGATGATTTTAAGTGTTTAGTCGTTCGTTTGTTGTCGGCAAAACGTCAAGAAGAAGAAGAAGAAGAGAATGAAAAAGGAAGATGAGAAGAAATGACCTTCAATAGTAAACAATAACAATCATCATCATCATCATCATCATTTTGGTGTAGTGCCTCGATTTCGAGGGATTATTCTTTCACTTTTTTGTTCTGTATGCGTGTGTTTTTGCCAACTTGTCAATTGGGACAGATATAGAAATAGAGGCCAATTCGATCTATTGTGTCATGCATGGCGAAATCTTAGCAAAAATACAGATTTCAATTATGAATGTGTTTATTATTATTACTATTATTCTCCTGTCTGTCTTTCTTTCTCTTTCTACTACTCGTTCTTTTCGATGTTGAATTTCATTAAATCTATAGCTACTAAGATTTATCAAGAGAAAACAAAATTGAGCATACTATTACCTGTGTTTCAATTGTAAGTGAACGTCTCTGGATAAAATAATGAACTTGAACAAGTTCAATTTCAAGATGAATTTATATATCTCAGTAATTGTGCTGAGAATATTTTATATTCCAGTTAATAGCCTTGACAAGGATAAACTTCAATTATGTTTTGTACTTTCAAGTATGTGTTTACGTCATTATATTATATTCGTAAAAATAATGTTTCTATTTAAAAAAAAATCTTCTCTTCATATTTAAGTTCAATAACTTTCTATTCTCGATCTTTTCCATTTTTTCTAATATGATTGATATCGTTTCTTAGAAAACGAAACGCTAATATCTAAATTAGATTAATTCAAGAAGTCTTCTCTGCTTATTTATTACGATAGAAATGAATATATATATAATTATATAATCAAATGAGCTTACACACACACGCACAAGTGGAATGTACAAAAAGAAGTTTGCCAAAAACAAAACGAAAAAGAATTAAAGTGAAAAAGAAAACACAGATCTAGAAATTAATGATTTGTTTCTTGTGAGACCCATCCTTCAGGATGTCGACGAATGAATAATTTTCTTATTTCATCATAACCGAAAATCATCAAAGCAAATGGAATTGGACATAACCACCATAATGGTCTAGCAAAGAAAAAAACAAGATAAAGATACATGAAAAGTTCGTTCAATTACTGTAATCGTTCAAGAAAAATTGCACGATTTAATCCTGGAATGTAGATTAAAAGAATAGCAACGATCGGCATGAGAACAAAGCAGAGATTCACAAACATATTTCTATGACAAAGAAAAAAAGAACACTAAATAAATCTTTTAATTAAATCACAACTTACGTCTTTACACCTTGCTGAAATAAGGATAAACGTCGTGTTTTACAAATTAACAAATTAGCCATTTGAACGATAATAATCGCTGCTAAAAATGCAGCATAACCCATGTATTCCAGAATTTTTCGTTGCCGATATGTCTAGTAAATGGAAAATTAATTTAAAAAAAAAAGTTTTCTTTTTGTAGAGCGTACCCATTCTTGACCATAGGAATCTTCGAGATCATTGATTGCAGCAGCGTCCCATGCCTTTCGAATACCGATTAAACGTGATGGCCAAAAACCATTTTCACCCATAACAACGACCCAAGTAAAGAAAGCAGCTGTTACTTGAAGAAAACCAATTTGTCCCCAACATAATGACAAAAGTCTACAAGGAAAGATTAAATTTTTGAAATCTTTTTTCTTAAATTTTTTCTTTATTACCGAGAATTAACTAATTTATCTCGAAATTTATCAATCGGTCCTCTCGTCATTATATCGGATTCAGGTCGTTCATAAGCTAATGAAATTGTTGGTAATAATTGTGTGATTAAATCAACAAGTAGCAGTGTTATTGGACCCAATGTTAAAGGTATTTGAAAAATAATAAACAAAAGAAATGGAAACAATTGTGTGACATTAACAACAAGACAATAGGCCAGACATTTCTTGATATTTTCCCAAAGATAACGACCTTCTTCAATCGCTCCAACAAGTGTATTCAAATCATTATCAAGTAAAACAAGATCAGCTTCTTGTCGTGACGCTTCACTACTTCCATTGAGCATCGCAACACTAACATCAGCCTTTCGAATAGCACCACGATCGTCCGATGATTGACAAAAACAAGTGACAACCGCTTTGCCTAATTGTGCACATTCAACAATTTTCTGTTTTTGTCGAAGTGTTGTTCGAGCAAATGTCACTTCAGGTGCGTTGATAATCGTATCGGCTAGATCGATTTGAGAGATATTTTGAAGATCACGTCCGTGAATAACAACAGCAGTTGCTTGTCTACAAAAACAAAGTATTTCTTATTTGATTTCAAAACATTTCGTTTTGTTCGTATACCGTGGTCCAACACGTTCGACGGGAACATTAAGTCGAATGGCAACATCTTCAACAGTTTCCGATTCAGGTGAAAATATCGTTAAACGTTTAGCAAGCGCACAAGTTGTAACTGGATGATCGCCAGATATCAAAATAACCTACATTGAAAGAAAAATCTTCGTCTTGATTCTGTTGATTCAATTATAAGATTTACTTTAACACCAGCTAATCGACATTTTTCAATGGCTGTAACGGCATTCTCTTGTATCGGATCACTGAATGACATTAAACCAAGAAAACGCCAATTTTCTTGCGGACCATCATCTCGATGATATTGTCGATCAGCAAAACCTGAACAAATAAAAAATCGTCGAACAACAAAAACAATCATAACATGAACACATACCAAGCACAGTTTCGCCAAGTGAACCCATTTGAATCAAACTTTCATTGAACATTCTTTCGAGAACCAGATCGTCATCTTTGGGTATTTCTTCCTCATTTAAAAAGACAGTTGCACATCGATGAAAAACTCGTTCAGGTGCGCCCATCATACAATCGAGATGCATTCCTTCCATATTCGGTTCATTATTCATATGAAATGATTCCTTTCAAAGCAAAAAAAAACGCGACAATTCGCTTTTCTATTTTCGTACGAAAACAAAATACAAACAATTCGTTTATTTTCTGTTGTAAATGGATGAATATTCTGTCGAGGATATAATTGACGAATAGCAGCTATATCTAATTCAGCGTATTCAGCATATTTTATAATAGCTATTTCACGTGCATCACCATCCCTAGAATTTAAAAATCATTTTCTTTGCACAACAATATCAAAACAACGAACCATTCACCGAATGGTGCGTGTTTTTTCGCCGTATGCTGATCAGTAAAATATTCAGCACGACTACAAAGTATAGCCGAACGCATCAATGTTTGCCAGCCAGACATTTGCATACATTCTTGTATAACTAAAAAAAAACAAACATAAACGTTTGATTGACTTTGCTTTTGTAAAATAATTTTACTATCAGGATCTTCTGTTGGTGCTGCATTGATAATTCGCACTTGATTCGATGGTATCCAAATCTGACTTGCAGTCATTTTATTACTTGTCAATACCGATTTATCAACGAATAGAATCGTTGTACAAGCAAGATCGTACAACGCATCGATAACTTTGACAAGACAATTTCTTGTTGCCATATGTTGTGCTGTACGTGTCAAACACAACTAAACAAAACACAAGAGAATATTCATATTTTTTTAAAAAAATCTATCGAATTTATTTACATGTATAATAGCAGGTAAGATTTCTGGTATACAAGCTATGTAAACTGAGATCATAATTTGAATAGCATATAACCAATAGTAACCAGTTGAATAGAGAATAATGAAAAAGACAACGCCAAGTGCAAGACCAAATACTGTACAGTACAAGAATAAAGTACGAATTGTGCGTGCATAGATCGTTCGTTTAGGATCCAGACCTTGAAAGAAAAAACGAGAGAAAATCATTCGAAATTAATTCTCATGATATTTACTTTCAGTTGTATTCGTCATTTTGCCTAATAATGTATGTTCACCAACTCGAACAACAATTCCAATAGCTGATCCATATGTAACCTTAAAACAACAAACAAACTTCGAATCTTCACTCAAACAAAAAAAAGCACATACACTCGTTCCTGATAATAGTAAATTATTGGTTTCCAATGGATTAGCATTGGTGTAATCAGCTGATTTCGGTACGGGATCGGAATCTTTTGTTATTATCGACGTATCGACAAGAAGACCGGTCGTATGCACAATTCGAATATCAGCTGCGACACGATCACCACCACGTAGGTGAATAATATCTCCACGTACGAGATCTTCCGAATTGACCCGTTGCCATTCGCCATCACGTTTAACATCGACTTGCTAAAACAATAGAAAACAATCGAATCAAAAACAATATTTTTTCGAAGAGAAAAAAAAAGAAAAAAAAACGAAACCCAAACGCGCGCGCACGAGAGAGAAAAAAATATATAGAAATGATTTATTTATGAAGGTATTTAGCAGTGATTTCAATTTTCAAACGAGACGAATCATGTTATGTCATCGACAATCTAATAAGTGCTCAACATTTTCTGTTTGATCCATGTTAGATACGGCACCGTACGAACGTAGACACCAGGAAATCCACGTTTTGAACAACCATAACCATACGATGTAATACCACCGATTAACCATTGACCATTCTCTTGAAACATCAATGGTCCACCACTATCGCCAGCACTGAATACAGAATACATTTTTTTTTCTTTTATCTTTATTTTGTTTGAACAAAATTCAAAATTTACCAAGTATCTTTCGACCAATCTAAAGCTGCTGCACATAATTGTCTTGTTGTATCGAAATTGACGTCGCTGTAGACGCGACAATTCGTCGCTGGTAGAATATTAACATGAGCTTGTCGAAGAACATTCGAATGAACACGTGAAGTTTCAGCAACTGTACCCCAACCGGCAACAGTCACTTGCAAACCGGGCGTTAGATTATTTGTTGGCAAACATATCGATGCAACACGTTCAGTAAATGTAACAGGTCGATCGAGACGAATAATTGCGACATCATTTTCAAATGTACTCGAAACGAATCGTTCATGAACGAATATTCGTCGAGCACCGTAAACTTCTTGAGCTCGAGTAAAACGAATATCGTGTATGCCGATACGTAAGAAGAAAAACGATTCCAATGTTGGATTCGTTGTTGTAAATGGCACGAAACGATCGTCGATTTTCTGTTCGAGACAATGTGCAGCTGTGAGAACGTGCGAATGTTCGATTAGTGTTCCACCACAGATATGTGTTCGATTTTGCCATAAACCATTTGCACTACGATATCGAATTCCTATTGAAACAAGCCAAGGCCATCCGTTGGGACGTGTCTCAGCGCCATTGATGATTCTTGAAAGCATTGAATTAAAAAAATTCATAAAAAAACCCGTACGAGTATTCGATGGCAATGGATTCGAACGTGATGTGAGACCACATTTCGGCTGAACAAATTGTGATTGATTAGTGGCAATGAAATTCGTATGAGGACGATCACCAATGAATAAATCTCGAATTGGATTGAAAGGTGTTGTTGTCGTTGTCGTCGTTGTTTTCGTTGTTGTTGTCGTTGTTGTTGTTGTCATTGTAAGCACTGCTGCTGTTATTACAGATCTAATTGGTGGTGTATATATAATTGGACAACAATAACGAACGCTATAATCATCACAAAGTTTTTTCTGATATCTCGGATCGTAACTATTCAAACAGAAAATATCGTATGAACGTAGAAGAATCATATCGAGTGTATCATTCATATGAACACCGGCTTGATTAACAGCTGAAACAGCATGTGGTTGAGCACAGACTATATTCGGATGACGAGTACGTATGGCTGTATGTAGTTCATATTCGCCTTTAATCGATGGTTTATGAAAATTAAACCATGGTGTCCACGACCAGATTTCTTTGGGTTCACATGATATATCTTGTCCATTGATGATAATAATGATGAATAAATTAATCAAATAAATCGATGAAAGCAACATATTCGTCTCGTTGTTTTCTTCGTAATATTTATTTCAATAGGAGACTTTATGTTTGTTATAATCAAACATCAAGAACAACACAATCGAGACTCAGTGGATTAGAAGGAAATATACAAAAAGAAAAAAAACGAACTACTTCGAAAGATAACTAACGCAAATTTGCAATGATGATATAAACAATATATAATAATATGTCAGTAAGAAATTTTCGAAATGTCATCATTGCTTCATTCGAAATGTGTCTATCGATTTCGAAGGATCATTCTCATTATTCAACAATCTTATATTATGATGTGATGTTTAAGAGAAGGCCGAACATGAATACACATATCATCGTTCTTTTCCTTTAAACATACCATTCGTCCTCTGACGATAATCGGAGGGCTTCCGCTTCTTTTTCTCTCTCTCTCCATCTCTCTCTCTCGTTCTTCTTCGTTTTTATTACATTTGTCTACTGATCTTTTTCTTCTGTACACGAAATAACTTTGATTAGATACCGAAATCTATATTCTTACTTGTTTGATTTGATAGCGTAAATATTGTAATTTGTTGGCACTTATGTGACTAACAGCAAACGTAAATATACTCGGCAAAAGTATGAAGATGATCAATACAATCAACATATAAAGCTTGAAAAATTGGACACATTGTTAAGAATGAATGAAAGAAAGAAAAAAAAAGGTATTTTTTGTCTTACATTTTCATAGGTCATTTCTTGACGTGTATTTAATTGAATAGCAAAGGCAACAAAACATAGAATAGCCAAAAGTGATAAGATTGAAATGAAGAATATATAAGGTTGTAACCAAAAACGTTCGCATGATTTCGACACACTGACATGTGGCGGTTCAACATAGTTTCGACCTTCGTCGATTAAACGTTGTTTTGCTTGAATTTTTGTTAAGCCCTAGAATTTCGACAGATAAAATTCATAAGAGAAGAACGTTTCTTTTCGACATTTTCGTTCATACCTCACGTAGATCAGTATCATATCGATGAACAAGTTCGTCAATTGAAACTTTATGTTCGTCCTAAATGTTAAAAAATATTAGTTTGTGGTTTTGTTTCTTCCTCGTTATTATGATTTTTACATAGACAAGATCAGGATTGACTTCATTCAAATCAATATCATTTCCAATACGTTTTCGTTTCGATCGATAGGCTGGCCGAGAATGATCTCGACTCACAGCCGATCGATACGAAGTAATTCTTTGCGAATCACTTCGATCATCACCATAACCATTTGCATAGCCACCGTTCTATATCGATGAAAAAACAAAAACATTTTTCCTTCGCTTTTTTTCTTTCGAAAAATCTTCTTACCATTTTGATTCTTGTTTAGACACACACAAAAAAAGATTATTCATATAACCTTGAATATGTCGCGTTCAATGCAAAAGAACACGAATATAGACAAACACGCGCAGAGTACACAGTTTGTCCACTACTCTCTCTCTCTCACGTCGGTCAAGACGTATACGAACGAATCATACACCTATACGCGTATGTCTGCATGAGTTTCTATTTTTCTTTTCTCTCTTTCTTCAACGTTCTTTTTCTACCTATCACATTCTTCTTTTTTTTTCACATTTTAAACTTACTGTCGCGAGATAGGAGGGCATAAAAAAACACATACCGTACAGACGAAGGAAATTTTCATTCGGCCAGTATTGCCATTGTCGACATTTTGCGTTCTCTATCAATTTCATCGGTGAAATAAAACGTATAAAGAGAATGGCACAAAATTCGTTCTCTGGTGCTTCAACTCAATTTATGATACACTTTTCGCTTACGATAAAATCAAACTCCCTCTCCCCAAAAAAAAGCAAATGATTTATTGACACAATCTGAACTAAACATAATTATATATTCTTCATCACGAAAAAGAGAGAGAGAAAAAAAGGAAAGAATGAAACGATTTTTAAAATCAAGTCACAACTGTTGGAAGATATTGATAAGCAGTTCGAATTTGATGACTTGTCAAATCGACAGGTTTGATATTTCGACGTGATCGTTTTGTATTATAAAAAATATAAATAAGAATTAATAAAAGTGTGAAAATGAAGATGCCAACTAAGAGACTCGTATGATACCAACGAAACGGTCGACATTTATGTCGATGAGATAGAATCTCCCAAAATTGAAAACGTTCTTCGAAAAATGCATTTTCAATACGAATTTGTTCGGCATGAAAATTAATAAATGATCTATTGGTTTGTTCGTAGATTGGCCAATGAATAGGCAAATGTTTCCTATCATTTGGATTGCCAAATTTAGCAAAATTCGTCCAATATAAAATCATTTTTCGACTCAATTCAATTTCTTCGTTCGTATAAAATGTTTTCGGTTTACGAACTTTAATCGATGATTTACGATCGGAAAAAAACGGACTACCCCAAATAAGATCTAATTCAGCAAAATGTCCGACCATATTCGGTATTAATTGAGAGAAGTATCCAAATTGAAATATCGGCGGATTCGTATAATAATAAACATAAGTTGATGAAAATATGTTCGATTTTAAACGTTCATGAAGAAATCGAACAAGATCGTAATAAAACATCAAATCACTAGGGAATAACAATAATAATTGTTATTTGTTAATGAATTTTTTTTTTGTGTTTGGTTTTACCTGACTAGATTTGTGTAACTTCGCACCAGAGCAGTTAGATTATGTTGATGAGATTTATCGGGAAAAAAACGTTCGTGAATTTCATCGTAGAAACAAAGATAATTGGGATAATTTATTTGCAAATACGTTTTCATGTATTGACTCTTCTGTATATGAGAATAGATTTCTTTGATTGTGGCTGTTAGAGATGATGATATCGAAGTATTTTTCGATGTTGATCGATAAGGAAGCCATGATGCATATTTTGAACGATATTTTTTCGGTATATAATGATTGAAAATATGTTCTTTAGCAAAATGAACAGATTCATCGGCTGTAACTCCGATTAAAATATCGATATTAGTCAATGGGCCTGAATGAATAGTTTCTTCGAGATTGGATGATATTATATCATTATCAATGACTGGAAATCTTTGAGAGACGAGAACGAAAAAAAAATGATTAGAAATTCGAAGATGTTTTTGTTTTCTTACGGATATTCAGGTAGAACATCGAAAACAGATTGATTTTTATATTGAAAATGACTTGATGGGAAACGTTTTAAATATTGAAGATTATTATCAAGATATTTATCATTTAATTTCATTTGATTTTCTTGTAGAACATGATTAAAACGAATTTTAGGATTTCGATCAATTGCCCTAGGATTCAAATAGAAAAATTGATAATAAAAAACAAATGTTTAGTTTTTCCTATTCACCATTCATTTAATGGACAACCACTTTGAGCAATAACTCGAGCTATTAAACCTTGAGAATGTTTCGACATGGCAAGTAGAATTGCATTTGCAGCACCTGCCGAATGTCCAACATAGGTTATGCGTTTCGAATCGCCATGAAAATTAGCCGCATTCAATGAAATCCATTTCAATGCTAATAATTGATCATAGAGACCATAATTTCCCGACATGATATCTGTGTTCGGCGTGAGAAAACCCAAAATATTCAAACGATAATTTATTGTTATGACAATAACATCGCCAAGAGCAGCCACAGCACTTCCATCGAACAATGAACCTGAACCGACTTGATTCGAACCACCATGACAAAAGACCATAATAGCTTTTGCAGTGGATGATTCAATTTTTGGAATATAAATATCTAATGTCAAACAATCTTCATCGTACATATCGATGAGATCAAATGGACCGTAGGAAAGTCCACCTGATGTTTGTATACAAGCCGGTGTTCGGTCAGTAGCTTGAATGATTGATGTTGAATTGTATTTTCGTAGAAGAGACTTTTGAAAACGAACTGGCTTTTCTCCATATGGAATGCCGAAATATTGATGAATGGAAATATGTTCTAATAGAGTTTGTTTGCCTTGAAATAGGCCTGATGTTGTATTCAAACGAATATCATTCGGAAAACTAGAAATATCAATAAAAAAATCAAAGCAAATCGCGTTTGTTATTCATTACTTTTGGTCATCAAATGATTGAATATTTAAAAATTTGAATATAAAAATCCAAATAATAAACACCGAGGTCTCGACCATCGATGAAAGACAACGGCTAAACAAGTGTTTCGCATCGATCTGAAGACATAAACTTATATATATATATATATATATATATCACACGATTCACTTGTACAGAAAAAAAGAGAGAAAAGGAGGGAGAAAGAAAAAAAATAATCGAAGACTCGATTTGATCATATGACTAGTTTCAGTTTTCTGTTTTCTTTTTGACAGATTACTGTCAAAACAAGTTAGAACTTTACTCAACGGTTCTCTTCAATAAGACTCGATTCTTCTATACAGACAGACAGACCGTTGTTGCTTTGAGATTTCCTCGTGCGGAAACAATTCGAAAATTGAACAGCGTATTTTACTCGTCGATAATACCATTGCGAATAGAAAAAAGAGAGAGAGAGAGAGAGAGAGAGAGAGAGAAAGGGAGGAAGAAAAGAAAAAAGGGCGAGAAAAAAAACGAAGAAAGAACAAGATATTCCTTTCGAAAAATCTTTTTGTTATTGTTGTCATCATATTGACAATGACAGCTATTAGTTTTGTCATCAAATAAATAGAAGCGAGTGTAAAGAAATTCTTTTATTATTATTTTTTTTTCTACCCAATTTTCGATCGATGTTAGTAATTTGATTTTTATTTCGATATATCTTCAAGGTTTTCCTCCAAGCTATTTCAGTTTGCTAATGACTGTCTTAATGTAAATTAACATACTTCGACTTTGTACGACGATTTTTTTGCTCTCTCCTTTCTCAAATTTGGCCAACTTAGGAAGCAAAATGAAACGAAAAAGAAACCGGGAGAACCACTCCGCGACTGAATCGTGTTTGTGATAGATTTGTTTATTCTTTTTCTTTCGATCAGCTTTTTTTCTCTTCTTCCTTACGCAATCATTAGTTGAAAGAGAGAGAGAGAGAGAGAAGGGCGGCACGATGTACGATACCTGCATGTATTAGATGTACGATAATGATTAATGTGGCACACACCAGAGAAAGAGAGGAAAAAAGTGCGTCGATGGATAGGGAATTTAGCAATGATTTTGACCTTTTTTTTCTTCGACTATTCCGTCAATAATGATCAACAGGATGTTTAGCGGAAAGAAAAATTGAGGAAAATAAATGCGAATAAACAAAAAACAACGCTCACAATGGATTGACGAGTCGTGTTTTTCTCTCTCTTCTGCCCTTTTTTCTTGTCTTTTTATATTAATCAATGAAGTTGAGAAAATGATCAAAGCTTTTATATTCTTCAAAATCTTTCATCTGAATAAATCAATAGTATTGAATTACCTTACCTCGAAACTGTTTTATTAAAAATCAGAAATTCTTTTTCTTCTTCCTCCTCTTTCACCTCATTTTTTCCTCTCCCACTCTCGAAGAAAAATTTCAATTGAAAATGATTACATAAGATTTTACATTTTTACTCGAATGTTCAAATATACATGCGAATTAACGCAAGACGATATTAAAACTAATATCTATGTATTATTTCGATGAAATGTCAAATTTGAAAGATTAGAATATAGACATGTTCAAAATGAAAAAAACGAAACGAATAGGTCATGTGAAACAAAGAAAAAACTTCGAAAGAATTAATTGATTACAATGGGATTTTAGTTAGATATGATGGCATATAATAGAAAAATACTTGCTTGATTCAAGTAATGATATATATGTGTGTGTATGTATTTCGTACGATTGAATCGATTAATTATAAGATTGTTTTTATTTTTCTACACTTGACAAGTAACTGTTATTCAAAATATATGTCAAGAATCGATTGTGAATTCTTGACACATATATGTATATTGAAGTCGTAATGATGCTTATTGATTCGATTGATTGAAATCTTCGGTTAATCGTGTGCTGATTTGGTTATCAATTCTTCTTCTTCTTCTTCTTCTTCTTTTTTTTTTCCGTTGTTCTTTTATCTAATGTTGTATCATGGACAGTTTGAGTGTTGGTTCGTTCGTTCGTTCTTTTATTCTTTTATTCTGATTGTTATTGTTATTATTATTCTTTTCATGACATTATTAATGTTCGAAATGGCAAATATCGAGCAATACAATGTATAAATAAAGCCAATCTGGACAAGGATTATCGATTAGACAACATTCTTAGCATGAAACAAGTTGATCCCCTCATTGACTTTCTCGATGAAAGATGAATGTGCGTATGTCGATCAGATGTTTTATTTACAAAAAAAAAACGAAGAAAGTAAAACCGAAACAATTTCTCAACATCGTTGTGATTTATTCGATTTAATTTCGAAATGTAAAAAATTTCTTTTCCAATTGTGAACAAACATTGAACATGCCTTTCGTTACACAATTATCATAAAATATTTCGAAATTAAATCGAATAAATTTAATTTTTCAACTGTTGATAATAGTTTTCAATCCATTGATCTAGCTCATCTAAATCGTATGTATATGTTGTTTCTCCTGGTTCAGCTTTGTAGACTAATTTGCCTTGATGAATAACATAGAAACGAAATGGCCAACAGCCATATGTCGTATGAAAACTATTGTCCATATTATCAACAAGTATTGGCATTTCGAAATGAACTCGTTTTTGAAATTGACGAGCATTTTCAAGACGTTGTTCGAGAGTTGTCGGTTGATCGACACAGGAAATGGTCTTTCCAGCTGGCCATTGATCACGTGCATGTGCTTCGGCAATATAAATTGTCAACAAGCACAAAACTGGCGAATGCGAACGAAACAATTGACTAAAGTTAAATTACAAGGTAAAATATCTCGAAAAAAAAGAAAAAGGAGGAAATAATTGAAATTTTACTTGATTCGTTCGACAGCCGCCAGAAATGGAGGTCAGGTACTTGAACCGGCTAGAAGTACTAATGGTTGATTGGCTTTAATTTGTGAGAGTAATGTGGTCGGTTCGCCGTCCAATGTGAAGAGTTTTACATCGCGAGCACATTGACCTTGATTGATGAGACCCTGAGTGATTTTATTATGCTTAACTGAAATCAAATCACAAAACGTTGATTTCCGATTGGTTTATTCGAAATTGACATACTATAAAAAGCTTCTTTTATGACAGGATCATCTGGAAAACGTGCTACAGCTGTTCGTAATGCATTTACATGACTATATCCGAAATGTTCGACAACATGCTGCTGAATTAAATCCAATATCATTCTATTCATTCGAACAAAGAAAAAAAAAAGCAAAAGTCTTTTATTCGTATTTGATTTTTTTTTAAATTTACGTTATAGCATTATCATCTTTGTGATGTAAATCGAAAAGTTCTTGAACTGATTCGGATAAACGCAATGATGTTTCATATTGAATCATCTGTCGAAGAATATCCAACGGAGGTAAATCATCACTTAACACTTTCTTCGTAATCGATTCATCGATATCCGCCATTTGAATTAGTTAATGAATCAATGAAAACAACAACAACAACAACGAAAACATAGCGAAATTACTCATGTGTTGTGCAAGATTATTCTTAGTCATCGGCTACTTTAATGAGTCATTGTACTCATGATTTTCTCGTGTTACGTCCTGAAAAAAAAACAGAACTAATTGTATCGGCTCCTTTTAATATTTCCATTTACATCAGTGAACCAATTATTCTTATTATTATCGTGAATTTCGATGCAAAAATAAAAACGATAATTACTATAGGCATCGGATGGCTTCATTTTTTTTGTTGTTGTTGAATGTCATGATCACAATTAATTAAGTTTGTGAATATGTCATTCAGACTGTCACGTTTTTTTTGATTGTTTCTTCTTCAGTGAGGAGAAATAAATAAATATATATATTGTTTGTCGAAAAACAAAAACTTAGGAACGAATAATGAGATGAAAAACAACATCACAGAATATTACAAACAGCACAACTGGCAATTCGATTATTTATATTCGGTTGTTGATGATGAATTGTCATTGGACCGAGTCGATGTTCGAGATGAACTGAACTACGTATTTGAAATTGTTGATTGAGAGACGTGCCAACGGGCGGACCGACATTGGCTGCTGTCAATATCGGTTCAATTGGTCTTGAACGATGAAAATCATTTTCATTCGGCTCATTATAATCGTAATAGAAATCATCTTCGCTCATACTATCATTTGAACTTTCATTGGAATTTTCTGATTCATTCGTTTGTCGATGATGATTTCTTGTTGCTTTGACATGTCGTGCGACTGTTAGTCCAGCAGCATTTGCTGAATTCGCACGTACTGTATTACGTTTATCAAGTGATGACGAATGCACAAGACGACGAAATGTACTCGGTGATGATGATGTCGTGTGACGAGATACAATCGACGCAATTTCATTATAACGTCCTTGTAAATCTGCTGTTTTACCACTTCCACCATGTCCTCCAGCACCTAGATTTACAAATAAGGACATTGAAAGATTGAACTCAATTGCGCACTCGTTTACCTTTCAAATCAACATAAGCTAATTGAGAAAGAATGAGGCTAGCCGGTCCCATTGGAGGCCATAGTGTAACATCGAACATAACAGGTACAATTGGCTTTTTTAACATATCAGCTAGAATCAATTCCCGTTGGCACATATTCGAAACGATGTACATCGGCGTTATACAACAGATAACAACTTTTGCATTTCGTATTCCATGTTCGATTTTTTCATAGAGTAATTCACCGCCACCAATCTGTCCCATGTCCATCCAACAAGTAAATCCGACTAATTCAAGAAAATTTCGTAATTCTTTGACTTCATCTTGAATATCCCATTGATAACTAAGAAAAACAGCTGGCGAAGGATATTGTGCTTCTTTTTCTCGTGAAATTATTTCAACTAGATCATCTCGACCGATTTGTTTCATTGTTGCTAATAACATATCGACAGCTAACGATGAATTACCACTACGTACGATCCAATCAGTTATTAATTGTAAACTCGGATTACGACTCAACGAAAATTGATCAATCACTGACTGTTGATAGCCAAGTTTACGTGCAAGAATTGTCCATGTACGATTTTCACTCGAGAATTTCGTTAGATTAACATTGACTTCGGATGTTGAAAGAAGTTTAGCTGTCGATCGAATCCAACTCGGTAGATTTGAGTCTTCAAAAAAATGATTCATCGATTTTTGATCGTAGAGTATATCGATGATAGGCACGGCACGTGTTGTTGCCAATTTCGGAAACCAATTACGATATTGATTTGTTGGAACACGACGGAATGAACATTCAACAATCTTGAGCAGAAAAAAAAAATGCAAAATATTCGTTTAAAAAAAAAACAAACAAACTAAATACGTACAGGATTTGAAAGACAATGATCAAGATTGAGAAAATGCAAACATGTATTATTCGTACAATAAGGAGTTTTATGTAGATCACACATTTTTCCGCATGGACAAACAATCATACATTGAAATGCAAGACGTCGTATCCAAGTCGATTTCAATTCGTTGAGTAATGATTCAAGAAATTTTCGAATTTTAGCTACAAGATTCGGATCGGCCAGTTGAGTATTATTTTCATCTTGTGTTTTGGTTTGATTCGTTGTTGACGATGGGGAATTATTTGTGTTCGTATTCGAGTTCATTCGAAGAATTTGCACTTTCATTCGAGCATATTTCATTGATGATGCTGTTAGAATGAGAATATGTTGATCATCGAGTAGAAATTTTCCACGACGATAGGATAATTTCGGTGATGAACCGTGATTTGTTTGCGTCCATTTTATTGTTCGTACGAGTATTTGATGAAAGAGACTTTCTACAAAATCGAATAACGAAATGAATTTAACGGAAAACATTCTCAAATTGTTTTTTTTTTGTTTTACCAGGTAAATATCCATCGAAGAGATAATAGAAAACAACCGATTGATCATCTTTGTCTGTCGTATATTTTTCCATTGAATTCTTTCTAATACAACTCGGTACATAATATTGTTTGCATAGTGTTGTATTTGCTGGTGAATATTTTTCACATAATAAATCGAATTTTTTCAAAAGTGCTAAAAAGATTTGTTTTTGTTCGATGAATGGTTGGCAAAGCTGTTCGAATGTTCGTTCATCGAGAATGCCGTCATCCGTTTGATTATCTGCCGATGGATTTGAAACGAATTTTTTAATTAATTCAATTAATTTATGTGGCCGAAGAATAAGTGTATTTTTCAAGAACATATCTTGACTATTACCGAAATAGACAATAACGCCAAGATCATGATAAAAATCCAGTAAAGTTTTTAATTCATCCGATGAACAGATATTTTGTGTTCGAGCTATTTCACAGATTTGATCGAGTGAAGCATAGAAATTTTCTTGATGTTTTTTCAAACGATTAAGATCACTTTCGAATTCTAACCAACGTGTTGGAATCTGTTCGCCAATATATGATTCATTGAGAGTCACTTCTTCGATTATTTGTTTCAACTGATCAATCTGAATCAAAATCAATTGATAAACATTTATTTCTAAATAATTCAAACAAACTTGTTCATAATCGACTGCATCAGGTCGATGTGTGTCAATTGCAAAATATCGATCGACAACATGTTTAGCATAAGGTTTCGTCGAAATCATCGTTCGAATTTCAGCCATTTTATTTTCAATCTATTTATTAAAAATTAGACTTTACTTTTGTTTTTTCTCTTTGATTTGAAATTGAATCTTACGATTAGATTTTTATTAGTACTGGGAAATGAATTTCGATGTGTGCCCACAAGAATAATCGGTGGCGATAGACGATGTTCGGTACTTTCATCATCGGATGATTGAATTTGATTTATATTTGCTGAATAACAATAGATCGAATGCATTATGAAACTTAAATGTTCGAGATTGGTTATTTCCTAAAAAAACACAAATATCGAGATCAAACGGATCATAAGAGATTCATATAAACTTACTTTGTTCCAATCAGATGGTTGATCCAATTCTTTAGTTAAATCAAAAATAAGCAAATAAATGGCTCTTGATGATAGGAAAATCTAAAATAAATACATGAAAATAAGTTCAATTCGTTGAATTAACATTTCAAACAACTTGATGTGTTATTCCACAAGATGATGTGGAGCCAGGCATGTCCCACAGATCTAAACGTAGTCGTTGTGCATCTTTTGAATTGTCATTTTCGGATTCTTCAGTTTGACTCGTATTCGCGTTACTATTCATTAAATTCGCTAGGATAGCATGAGGATCTGATGATTTAATTTGTACTAATTGTTTTTCAACAAGAGTTCGTATCATCGACGGAACGACTGACGTTGGATAGACAAGTTTGAAATCATCAAGTAAGGTTTCTTTCCAATTCTAAATCAATAATAATTAATTCGATATGTTTTCTTTGAAAATAAAGTCTAATTCATCAAACAAACTTTATCTTTCTTTTCGTGAACTGTATGCAATTCGTAACGTCGTTTTAATAAATTCAAAATAATATTATGGACTAATTGAGATTCATATTCTTGCTGTTCGATATGAATTTTGGCTGTTTCATTTTCATCTAAAAATGACCGATTATCTATTTGTTTTCTATGTATTGTTTTCGCTTTTTTTTTTACTAAAATCATGAATCAATGTTGAAAGAGAATTCAATCGTCGATGATGATTCGATTTTGTCAATGACCATGTATGTGATTGATCGATATTTATTGAACATGACGATGAAAGATCTGTTGATAAATTGTCATTACTAAAAAAAAAAGAAAAAAAAAACAATATTCTTGAGAAAAAGGAGCTTTGCTTTTATTTTTTACATCTCATCATTAGTAACGAGAAATTGTTTCAATTGAGTTTTTCCACTTGATTTTGGTCCAACTGTTAACAAAAGAGTTCGACGTACTGATATTGTACCGGTATCACAAGCTGTTTGAAAATGTCGAATAGCATCCGGTCCGCGAGCTTTAATTTCATATGGAACAACGTCATCTAATTTCCAAGAAAAGAAAAACAAGAAACTTAGAAAATTAAATTAAATCGACAATACCATCTCGAATCAACTGAATTCTAATCGTATTTCCGAAAAGATCAAAAACAAGTCGAAAAGTTCGAAGACCATTATTATTATGATTATTATTTTCATCGATTTGTGTACTATCAATCAATGTTCCTCGAAGAACATTATTAATCGCATAGTTTAAACAATGATTTTTCGTTAACCAAACTGTTAAACGAATACCATTATATAAATGAAGATATTTTTCAATTGAAACCATTGTATACGATGGATTTAAACTCAATTCCATCGTTGATAAAGGTAGATCACTTGTTGGCAGCTGATGGCCAGCATATAAACCTAAACGTAATGAACCTTGCCAAATCGAGCCCGGCTGTTGTTGAATATCGAATGTGACTTTTTCGAATGCATTCAATGGACGATTAGAAAACACAATTGCATTTGCAAAACCATTCGTACGTCGAGCAATGAGACCATCTGACGAAATATTGATTCCGGCACCGTAATTGCTTGTATCGAATAATAATGCCATTGTTTTTATAAACGAAATAAATAAAAAAAAACTATATATAATTCAACTTCAACTCTTTTCCCTCTTCGTGATATGTCTAGAAGAAAACAGAAAAGAAAATAAGTAACTGTCAAATGTGAAATCATGATGAGTTCTGCTGTTTTTTATGACGTAGATGAAGAAGAGAAAAAAAAAGAAGCCCGGCAAATTAGAAAAAGGAAGAAAAGGAAGAGGTTGAGTCTTTGGTATTATGTTGCTTTCGACTAAGTCTAGAAAAAGAAAGAAAAAACGGTATTTCAGCCGTTCAACAAAAGATAGTCAAAGGAAAGAAAGAGACATTTTTTTCTTCTCTTTTCTTTCTAAACGTCGGGGATATGAAAAAAAAAGCTAAGATAAACATGTTTAAATTCAAACTATGAAAAATAATAATCTTCTTAGGCAAAAGATGTTCTTCATGTTTATAAGCTCAAGAAAAAGAAACAAAAAATCTCTTCTTCATAACTTTTTTTCATTCTATTCAACAAAGGATAAATACAAGTCTGATTTTACTAATATTAATATGACAGATTGTCCAGTCTGCTTAAATAATAAATACCAAACTTGAATAATATAGACCGGATATTTACTTATGAAATTCACACTCTCTAATCCGAGTTCTTCAAAGTAAACTTCCTCAAACCGATGTTTACCAATTTGGTTAATTATAATGAGTAATTTTTTAATTGAAATTAAAGAAAATTATAAGATCAAAGAGTTCAGTCTTTAAGTCAAAATGGTAAAATTTTTGTCAACACCTCGGAATCAAGTTCACATGTGAAAGTTATTTTTAAAAAAAATTGTTTTTGATTTGCCGACTAGTTCATGATTAAAAAAGAAATATTCTGTCGACAACACATAAGAATATAATCCTAGAAGAAAAGAAGTAAATTTCTTGTTTTTCTCTTTTTTTTGATGATAATATGCAGCATAAATTTAATCAAAGGAGATCTTTTACAGTTCAATGAAAAATAACAATGGCACTCCTTCGTATTTAGTTTTCTTTTTCTTTCTCCTCAGACCTAGGATTATAATGATCTCGGTAGACAAAGATTATAAATGAAATAGGTCGGTTTTTTTTCTCGTCTGGAATTCGTTACTGTTCTACTATGATTAACACCTGGATACCTGTTTAATTGAAATGAGATTCAACAGAAATCTGTTAAAACCTTGCATTTTATCAGAAAACAAGATACAAAAAAAGAACGGCAGAAAAGTATGATGGAGTATTAAAAGTGCAATTTACTCAAGGATTCAAAAAAAAAACAATTAGTAAATACTTATTTAAGTACAACTTTCAATGATATTAGTCTATTCTTATGTAACGAACCGTTC
>ERZ778027.902-NODE-902-length-58174-cov-13.654794_pt1 | contig 58174 bp, 69 predicted proteins | sample MGYA00375757_ERZ778027 | MGnify/ENA primary metagenome ERZ778027 (study PRJEB29350, sample SAMN05389817) | bioreactor metagenome | isolation source: Ammonium sulfate bioreactor | place: South Africa: University of Cape Town | collected 2014-02-18 ...
TAATCAACGAATAATTGTACGACATAGCGTGATGACTTCTCTGTAATTTTGAAATGGTATTGCTTTATATACTTGATTATATTAGAGTACGGAAAAGGAAAATAACAGTACACTTCAGTGCTTTTCTTTATATTATGTTGATTATAATTATTCACTTCAAAAAAGAGATAAGAATAATTTCAATTAGACAGATATTTTGAAAGACTTCCGTTTCGTCGGGTTAGAAATGAGGTTAATCAATCGAATTGAATAAAAATAAGCCGTCAATTAAAAAAAATAGGAAGTTAGCGTAAGAATGATTATATATGAATTTCCGACAAAATAGAAAACAACCTTACGTAACTCAATAAAAATAAAATCTATGATTTCGGTTTGTTTTGAACAGTTTCTATAATCAATTGTCTCCATGAAACTAAACCACTTTTTTCTTGATCAAAACAATGATAGGCATCATCAGCCATTCGCCAATTGCTGGAACATGATTTTGGTTCGTCACCTGGTTTGTCTTGTTTTTTACCTTCAAATTTCCACCAACAATTATTGAAACTACAGCTTTCTGGATCAACATATTTTTTACATACAGGACAGTAACTTGTCTTACTATTTGAATCAACGAGTATATCGAATCGTTTGTATCCAATTGGAATAATCACAGTCTGTTTGAAAGCTTTACATGTTTCATTGTTACATATTCCTTCTAAACATAATCCACGTGGAGCTATTCTCCATTCTGGAGCTGCTTTTGCCCATGCAATCTTCTTTAATCCTTGGTCATTACTAAGATCCGCAAATCGTCTTCCACTTCCACCAAAAGAACTACGAGAATTCGGTTTAACTGCTTGTAAGATTGTTTCATCTTCGATTTCATAATCTTCTAATGTTGCAGTTTCATCAAAGAATTCTGTGTCTTTCTGAAGAAAATACAATGTGTCCATATCTGCATTATTATTAGTATTTAGTTTTTGAAGTAGTTTTTCTTTCAATTGTTTAATTGTTGTACAACGATCGACATCAAATTGGTATATTTGAGCAGTTCCAAGACAGTATTGAATGTATATTTTCATTGTAAATCTCCTGAACTTTAGTTTACGACAAGTTGCAAAAGTGAAAAAGAAAAAATGAAGAAAAAGGTAGCCATTGTGGATTAGTCATAAAAATGAAATTTCCAATGTCGGTCTATTCGAAATATTTGAGTTTTTTTCTGATGACATCTACAGTTTCAGAACAGAATGAAACAAAAACCTACATTGTTTATTAACGTTATATTTGTTGAAATCTATTCACCGAATTTCTACAAATGATCGGTTTATTTTCATTGCTATTAAACAATAAAAGATTAAGAAATCGTTCCTCAACATTCATCACATGTAGCAAATCATATCATTTTACGTTTTCTGTATGAATGAGGACATTTATCTTATTTCAAGCTTTATGACGTATTTTCTAGGTAACTTGGAAAAAAAACTACTACTAGCATTATCTCTTATTATTGATTGTGGTGTGCATAAACAAATACTGCCTTGCTATTTAAGGAGAACCGTTTGTTTCTATTATTGGATTATGACGGAGTGCATATTTACACGCTTAATCGTATGTATTGCACGTTTCGTTTTGTATGTTTTGATGAAAACGAATTGGTATTTACCAATATGATGTAAGTTGGAATAAACAAAAAGGACTGACTGTGCAAACTCATGGAAACTTCTCACAATGGATTTCGTATAAATATGATCTCATTTTCACCCAAAAGGTATCAAATTCGAAAGAAAGCGAATCTTGAAGTCAATCAATTAATTTCATAAAATGACAGATTATTCAGAGCAAGTAGCAGAAACAAGAACAACTGGTCCAGTAACAACAGAAGATATTACCAAAGCTTTTTTACCACGAACCAAACTGATATTTTACAAAGAATTTCATTGAATAATTGGCTTGTTATCTTCTACTATATGTACATATAAAAACTGAATAGTTTTTTTTATTTTTATAGAATAATACCGAATATATGTTTATTGTTTATTTTTTTCATTAATAAAACGAGAATATAAAACAAAATGAACTGAACAAGCGAATAGTTTTGTTTTTGTGTCAATAGTATGATTTTGATAAAATTTAGTTGAAAATCACCCCAATGCGAATCGCTCTTTTTTTTGTATCATTATACTTATACTTTTCTTGCTTCAGGTAAATTACATTGAATTTGAAAGAAAGCCACGAAAAAAAAACAAATTTGTTTTCTTTTCAGCATCTTATATTAAATATGCGTGATTAAATTCTTCAAAATTTCTTCAAGATTTTTCGTCCAGATGAGTCGTTTCAGTGACATTGATCGTGAATTCAAACCTGTTTCACCAATTTTCGGTTTTCGACAACAAAAACTCATTTCAATCGAAGAAGCATTGCAACCGATTCAATCACAAATAGACAATTTATCGGATCATGTAAAAACAGCAAAAGATCATTGTCATTTTCCGAATGAACATGGCTTATCAAAAGATCAATCAGCTTCGATCTATATTTATACAATGGAATGGAACAAAACCAGTCTGTATCATGTTTTAAATCAAGCATTACGATCAGAAAATCCTTCAGCAGTCAAAATTTGGTTTTCATATTTAAGACTATTTGACTCAGCATTGGATCTTTTACCAATAACACTCAACGAAATCGTCTGGAGAGGTGTTCCATTGGATATCGGTCAAAGTTTTATTCATAATCAAAAATTTACTTGGTGGACAGTGAATTCTTGCTCGTTGAGGAATGATGTTATCCAACGATTTATTAAGAATGCTGAAAAATCGACTGTATTCTTAATGGAAATTATGAATGGTCGAATAGTTTCAGGATATACGGCATATGAATATGAGGAGGAAATTATCTTGAGATCTGGAACACGATTTCAAGTTAAAGAAAATCCAGTGAAAGGATATGATGGTTCGTATACTGTTCATTTAACTGAAATTGATGAAGATATTATCGAAGATGATAAGAGATTGCATACGTTCGGTCTTGTTTGGCTCTATCCGAATCTTACGAAAGGTAAAAAAGCTGAAGAAAAACTGGTTTCAATCTTTAATCATGTGAATAAATTTCAAAATGTTGAACAATGCCAACAATTTATTGAAACTTCGGTGAAATCTCGATTGATTTTGATTGTAACTGGTCAGTTAGGAAGAAAAATTGTTCCAAATATTCATCTTATGTCTAAAATTATATCAATCTATGTTTTTTGTATGAATAAAGAAGAGAATGAAAAGTGGGCTTCAAATTATTCGAAAGTAAATCTTTTTTCTTCGTTTTAAATAATCAATTTATCTGCATAGATCAAAGGTATTTTTACGAATTCAGATGAATTAAATTCGAAAATTAATGCAGACTATCAAATTCTCAAAATCATTGACGAACAACTACCAATAGATATATTCTTCCCTGACAAACAATCGAATAACGAATTCAATACAAAATTTATCTTTTCTCAAACATTACTCGATTGTCTTCTCAAATTAAAATTCTCTATTGATGATAAACATGAATTAATTCGACTATTAAAACATCAATATAAACAAAATTCATACGAACTAAATCAAATCCAAGAATGTCAAACAACATATCGATCAAATAAAGTTCTACAATGGTACACAAAAGAATGTTTCTTCTACAAGATATTGAACTATGTTTTGAGCACAGAAAATATTTATTGGACATTTCTGTGTCGTTCAATTATTACTGATATTCAAAAACAATTACAATTAAATCAATGCAAACAAATTCAAAAAGTTTATCGAACACAAATTGTTTCACAGGACTATCTCAATTCTCTAAAAAAATCTGTCAATCAATTCATATCTATTAATTCATTCGTTTCAACAACTACGAACTATTCCAAAGCAATTTATCTTTTTGATCATGCAGAATCGTTGGAAACTACTGAGAAAATCTTATTTGTAATCAAAGCGGATCCAAATAGTGCTGCTCCGGCAAAACCATTTGCACATATTGCAGACGAAGAAGTTTTGTTTATGGTCGGATCAATTTTCTACGTCGAAAATATGACATTTAATAGTAAAAATCAATTGTCAACCGTTGAAATGACTTTAGTATCTGATGATGACAAACAATTAGAACAAATTCATAGTTACAAAAGACTAAAAATTGCCCAAGAACAAATGAATGTGCAGATTTTAGCTGATATTTTAGGAGATATGGAAAGAAATGATTTAGCAGAAAAATGTCTTCATCGTCTCTTGATTGATCTTCCTTCAGATGATCCGTTAACTGGTGAATTATGTGACGAGCTAGGTAAACTAGCGGCTGAACATAGAGATTTCGATAAGAAAACGATATGGGATCGAATATCAATTGAATTTAAATCAAACAAAACAACGCCCTCAACACCTGAAATAATAGTGCATCAAGAACAAACAGGTCTAAAATGGAAACAAAATGCAACTACCATTGCCGGAGCAAATGGAGAAGGTGAACAACTGAATCAATTTCATTGGCCTGAAGGAATCTATGTCGATGATGATCAACAACATATCTATATTGCTGATAATAAAAATCATCGCATTATTAAATGGCGATTTGGTGACGACACTAGTGAAATCATTGCTGGTGGAAATAAAAAAGGAAATCGAATTGATCAATTGAGCTATCCGACTGATGTTATTGTTGATACTCGAACGAACTCGTTGATTATTTGTGATTATGGTAATGAACGAGTTGTTCGATGGCCATTAGACGATGATCGAAATCCAGAAATCATGTATTCTGATATTAATTGTTATGGATTAATGATGAATACTAATGGAGATTTGTATGTGTCGGATTGGAGAAAAAATGAAGTGAAACGATGGAGAAATGGTGAACGAGAAGGAACAGTTGTTGCAGGTGGAAATGGAAAAGGAAATCGATGTGATCAATTCAATCAGTCAACAAATATTTTTGTTGATCGAAATGAAACAATTTATGTCGCAGATCGTTACAATCATCGAGTGACGAAATGGGAGAAAGACGCAAAAGAAGGTGTTTTTATTGCTGGCGGACAAAAAAGAGGAAATAGTTTGAAACAATTAGATCAACCACACGGAGTAATCGTAGATGATCTCGGCAATGTTTATGTTGCCGATTGTGGCAATGATCGAATTATGTGCTGGCCACCAGGATCAAACGAAGGTCGTCCTGTTGCTGGTGGAAATGGTACTGGACACGAATCAAATCAATTTAAAAATCCTAAAGGTTTATCATTTGATCACAAGAATAACTTGTATGTGGTTGATTGTTGGAACTATCGAATTCAAAAGTTTGATCTTATTCAAGATGGATAAAAGAAAAACAAGTTTTTGTCAGTTATTATCTTTGAAAAGCCATTTTGAACGAGACTTGCCGAGTGAAAACATAGAAATCTTCACTTGTGTTTTTTTTTCGAGTTTTATTTGCTAAATATACAAAAGACGACGAAACACAAGAAAAATAACAAGCAATACTTTTGCTTTTCTTATTGACATATCAATTTCTATTTTTCTTTTCCTCATCATTTATCGAAGACAGTCAGATGCACACGAGTCGAAAGTAATCATTTTTCTCCTAGTCATATGTACCTCGATCCGACCAATGAAGACATACATGAAATTGAGTGGATGAAGTCTTGTAAATACATCAGTCTTATTACAACTCAATGCATCCTTTACTGATAATAAGGTGTCTGGTATTTCTAATGTGTATACGTATACGTATATATATATATATATCTCGAATTGGCTTCTGTTGACGATAATGTTCAACCTTCGTACATAGAGAATAAATCGCATAGTTCTTTAATGTTGAAATAATGTTTATTCTATAAATGGACTGTCGTTTTAAATGAAAGATTATATTTGAAAATTTGATGTTCTTTTTCTTTTTTTTTTAACACGGATAAAAATGAACTTTAGTGGTCTCATTCGATGCATTTTTATCGCTCTCCCTCTCTGCCGCGCTCTTTCTTCAACACTGATGATAGACTAAGGTTTCAATAAAATTTCAAAAATTACATAAGAAGCTCTTCAATCAGCATCATCGTCGCCCATTCGTTCGAGAGAATTATTCGACTAGTGAGTGCATCAACAAACATCAAAAATGACAAATTATATTCATCCGAAATTCTATCTCAACACAGATTTAACCTATCGTCTGCCAGATTCGTCAGCTCGGTAAGAAATACTAACACAGGTGTACATTTCTTTTTAAAGAAAACATGAGCAAATCGATTTTTGTTTATTTATTCAATGTCATTGATTGATCTGTTTCAAGCAATGATATCTTGTTCTGTTCTCGTACAGTCTTAATTGAATGTCCTCTCTTTTGTTCTGTTAACATTATATATGTATATTATTCTTATTTTTATGCATTGATTGCAATCGTGATCGATTGCTAGAAACGGCACGTCGCTTTTGTCTTTTTTTTTGATTTCATGTTCAAAGTCAAAGAACACACACACATATTCATATAAATATATATATACACTAGAGATTCATAGAAAAACAGTACAGTATGATTGTACGAGTGCATTTTAAACAAATACTCTTGAAAACAGAAGAAGAAAAAAATTGATGAGAATATTCGTCTTCTTTCTTTCGTCTTGTCGTACGTATGTCGATTAGTTTTGAAAGAAGGAAAAACAAATATTAAAAGCGAATTAAATGAAATAAGATAGACTTTTTTCTTCTTCGAGAACGATGAAGAAAAAAAGAAAGAAAGACGATGAAAAGTGCTTGTTACTAATTCAAGTGTTACTTGCATGCATTTCAATAATAATATTAAAAAAAAGAATTCATAGACACGTACAAATCTTGATTGGATAGGATACCTTTTCTTCTTTTTCGTTCGTTCGTTCGTTCGTTCGTTCGCTCGTTCATTCTGATTCGTTATTGGACAATTTTCTATTTTAACCAATTGCGAAAAGCAAATAAGAAAAGAATAACAATCATCTTGTTTGACTGGTGTATCGAACAACATCATTAAAAAAAATATTGCTCGCTTCTAATAGGTTCGGTTCATCCGAACGGTAGGAGAGAAGGAGATTGTAATCTCTCTCTTTCCCTCTCTCTCTCTCGTTTTCTCTCTCATGATTATGCATGGGATTCGAACGAATAACTGCAAAGGTTTCTTCTTGCACAAAAGAATAAGAGAAGAGAGAAAAAAAAACGAACGACGAAGTTCTAATACAAACAGAAGAAGAAGAAGAAGGAGAGAAAGATTGTGTTTTCATGCAATAATTGCAACGACAACATAAGCCAAACTAGTAGAAGTAGTAGTCTTTGAATCTCTAAAACATAATGACAGCAGTAAATCGCATTGGCATGGATTCGGCTACAGCCGATGTTTCATCATCATTGTGGCGTACTGCCGATCCTTCATCGTTCGATGGGTAAGTTCACGATTGAAATCTGTGAAAAAAAAAGAAAACAAGAAGAAGAAAAAAAAATCATTAGAAGATCTTTATCAAATCCAATTTCATATTTCTTCTTTTCCTAATAGAACTTTTATCTCTCCTTGGCGTGATCATCATTCACATACGCATGAATATCCACCGTTTCGTTTTCCTGATTCACATCATCATTATGATCCAACATCGTCCTATTACACCGACGCAGCTACAGCTGCAGCCATCGATTCCTATGCTGCATCAGCAGGCACCTATTCGCCTTACATGGTTCATCACCATTCACCTCCGTCAGCTAGTACAAGTTCTCCATCGATCAAACCTGAAAATGCTGCTGCAGCCTTACAATCCGCGTTGAGTCTATCGACGCCTATGAATGTCAATGTTTCGATGAATATCAACTCACACAGTATCCAATATTCGACAGGCTACGGATCGAATGGCAATGCAACAAATTTTACTAGTTCACCTTACGAAACATTCTACAATCCGGCAGCGAGTTCACATTATCCATTTGCGAATCATTCGCCTGAAATGAAAACTTCACGTTCGTCAGCATATCTACCAAATGATTCGGCAGCTAAACAAGCGATGCTTCTCTCAGCTGCAGCTGCGAATTATGATTACAAAGATCTAACAAAATTTTGTGACTTTTTTCCGACAACATCGACCGCAACAGCAACGCCAATGAATACTAATGAAAAACGATCGTAAGACAAAAAGAAAATATTCTGTTTTTTTTTTGTAAATATCGATGATTTGTAGACATTGGTCAACGTCGAAACCACCAACAAATCCGAAAGCAAACGAAGGTCGAATAAATCGTTGTCGAATCTGTGGAAAAATCTATGCTCGACCAAGTACACTCAAAACACATTTACGAACTCATTCAGGAGAAAAAGTACGAGCTAATTCAAACGATTCACTCGATGACTCTCTTGTGTTTTTTCTTCTTAGCCATACAAATGCGATAAATGTTCGAAAGCATTTACTCAAGCTGCTAATCTCACTGCACATTTACGTACACATTCAGGTGAAAAACCATTTTCATGTGATATATGTGGACGAAAATTTTCACAAAGTTCATCTGTTACGACACATATGCGAACACATTCGGGTGAACGACCTTATCAATGTAAATATTGTCGAAAAGCTTTTTCGGATAGTTCAACATTAACGAAACATATGCGAGTACACAGCGGAGGTAAACGAAAAGAAATCTTTTTTTTACGTATATTCTTTTGATCATAAATTATCTTCTAGAAAAACCATACGAATGTTCATTGTGTCGTTTACGTTTTTCTCAATCGGGTAATCTTAATCGGCATATGAGAATACATAATAATGGTGGCACTCATCATCCAAAATAAAGTGTTTCTTTTTAATAACAATCTCATTTTCATTTTTCTCCCTTTCTTTCTTGTGAATTTCTTACTCTATGTTGTAATAATCATTTTTTTTTCTTTTTCCTTCTCTGTTTGGGCAGTGTCTTTCGTTGTCATGCGCTTTGTTTCTCATTTTATTTTTTCGTTGCTTTGTTTTACTCGAAATATACTAAGACAAGGAGATAAAAAAAAACAACTACTTACCTTGATTCATCTATCCAACTGAATGAAGAAATATGTTCAGAGAGAAGAATAAAAGAGATAGATTAATCCTTGTGCGAGATTAAAGATACAAAAAAAGAAGAAGACGAGCCGCATATATTTATTTTCAACTCATTAGTAAGTTTATGTTAAATAAATGAAAAAAAAAAGAAGGAAAAGTTTATTCAACAAGAGTTAAAACAGCTGAAGCATAGCTAACACTCGAATCATTGGACTTTTTGACTCGACTTGATTGAGCATATTTGACAAATTGCATGAAAAAATTCGGTAGTTGCGATGCAGGAACGACTTTTTTTGCTTGTTCAATCGTCTGAAAAGAAAATTCAAAAGACACATCAAAATTATTAATTCGATCTTACAGCAAGTAAAAGACTAATTGGATATCGTCCGCAGATGGTATTGTCTGTTGATCGAAGATATTTATGGAAATCTTGCAGATTCAGTTTTTCGATTAGATCCATTCCTTGATGATCTAATTTTTCGATATGTTGCCAGATTTCACCATCGGCTGGATTATGTGGCGTATAGGAAAATCGTCGACCCCAATGACAAAAATCCGATGAGATAATAAAGAGATTTTTCGGATCGCACAGATAAGGTGCTAATAATTGACCGTATTTTTCTAGTTTCGATGCGTCAAGTGAACCGACAAGAATTGGAATCAGTCGAAAATCTTGTTGTTTACTAAACGAAAACAACGAATAATTCTAAGACAAACGTAAATAAAACTCCGAAATACTTTTCGAAAACTTTAGCTATATAGGGCAAATGCATTTCTAATGAATGTTCATCGGAATCCTGTTGTCGATTCATAATCGTAAAAAGACCTGTTTGATAGAGTTCATTGGAGATTTGTGTATCGATTTTAATATTATATAATGGCGTTTGATATAACGAATGATTTGTCAGTGCACATGTATTTAAACTATAATGATGCGATGGGCCAAGAAGAAAGACTCGTTCGATATCAGTCGGATCGATATGTCGATAGGCGTAAGCAGCCGTTGGTCCACTGTATGTATAGCCTGCGTGAGGAGCGATAATAGCTCGAGCTTTCAAACGATTCGTTGAGTTATTCGTTGCTTCAGTAAGCCAGTTGGACAATTGTTGATGGAGATAACTACCATCCGATTCATACCAACTGCCGGCATGTGAAGCTTCACGTGCAGAATTACTTGACATCTGAAAGAAAAAAAGAAGAAAATTATTTGATCGAAAAATGGAATGACATGTACGAGTTTATTTGTGTCTAGGAAAAAATCGATAGATTACGAATAAATTCATCTAATTTTTCAATGAAAATTTCTTGTTCAGATGTAATTACATCCAATGCTGAACAACGAGGATTTTTTACAATATAATTCACGAATATCTACAAAAACAATAAAACAAAAGAGCAAGAATTGTTCGTTGATCTTTCTTTTTCACCTTACTGTACTGTACAATTGATGTAGAATATCTCGAATATTACCGACATTTGAATCTGTATTAAGAATAAATTTCAAGCCCGTTGGCGTTTCATAATAATTTAATTTGTAGCAATTGGTTTTGAAACTTAAAAAGCCTTCTTTAAGATCGGTTGGTGTTAAACGTTGAACGAAAGATTTTATTGAAAATAGGAAACCATTCATTAATTTAAATTCCTAAAACATTTTCTTCTCTCAAATAAAAAAAACAAAACTCAGTTCAATTCATTGAACAAACCTCTTCTTGTGTCATTCTCGTCTGTTTACGTCGTAGCCACTCCCGATAGAATAAACATTGTCCATTTCGATTGAAAATGTATAAATTATAGACAACCATCTGAAGAAAAAAAAAAGAAACGTGTCGTTTTTATTTTTATGCTTGAAGACAACAAGAGACACAAAAAAAGAATGAAAGGATGAGTTCGATGATCTTTTTATTTTAATAATCTTCTCCTCGACTAACAACTTCTTTGCATGTTGGTCGTAAGAGAATTGTATGTTCAAATTGTGCTGTATAGCAACCTTTGATATCGCATAGTGGCGGATAAGGATTAACAACTTCGGCATCGACCAGACTTTTCAATGCGAGTAAATATTTACTTTCACCCAAACGATCTAACCATCGACGACAGAATGCTAATGTGCCGAAATTTTTCGTTATGGTATTATACAATTGTTTCGATTTGGCATTACGAACATTGGCTTGTTCGACATCGAAATTTTTCATATAATGAGATACTTCCATATCATCGTGAACGACACCTTTGCCTGTACTACCGAATGTTTCAATTGCGTACATTTCACCTTCCTAAGAACAAAAAAAAAAGCCAAAACAATACAAATAGATTTTCGCTTGTTAATTTTACCTCCATACGAGTTGCTTCGCCACCTTTGACAATCGGAATTGATTTACCACCGTGAATATGATATTGACCGATGAGATGGCCTTGAAGATTTCGAATCGATTTAACTAATTAAAAATGAACATATTTTCTCTATAAACTTCTTCTTCATTGTCTTATCCTACTTGGATAAACTTTGCCATCAAGTTCAATTTCATGACTTTCCATAACTTCTTGAATAGCTTCTCCAATATCACACAAACGCACATCGATACCCGCTTCCTGCACAAGAAAACAACATACAAATTCATCTATTCTAACTGCTCGATTAGTGTATCTTTACTCGAATGCCTGCGTTTGTTGCTTCTCGAACAGCTTTCAATAATTCATCATATTTCGGATTGAACGCCACTGTCCATGCACAATCGATAATACGACCATTGATATGCACACCGAAATCAATCTTGCAAACATCGTCACGTTGAAGTACAGTGTTATCACCATTGTTTGGCGTGTAATGTGCAGCACAATTATTCAATGAGCAACCTTGGCAAGACAAAAACGAACGAAATTGAAAAGTCAAGAACAAAAGTTGACAAGTATTTACCAGTTGGGAAAGCAAGACCGGCTTCGAGACCTTTTTCTTTGATTAATTCTCGATTCTTGTTTTCTAATTTTTCGCTAGAATAGTTTTTGTTTTTTTTTATTGAAATAAATATTTGCTTTTGATTAAATGAAATGCCTACCAAATATCGATCATTTTCATGCCCGGTTCAATCCAACTCATGACCCATTTTCTTGTTTGTCTATGACATTCAGCAGCTTGACGAACTTCTCTATAGATTTCGACTTGTGTCATGTCTAACATGCGCTTTTCTTCGCTGGTTATACGATTAATTGCTAATGAGCTAACAACATCGAAAAAATATTCGATTAATTATCTTTGACTTTGCTAATCGAATTACCTATCATTCGAAGGATTTTTCGGTTTGGGATGTTCGAGTATTTCTCCTTCAGGAAAATTTCCATCGGGATATAAATCAGCAATAGGGATTGTTGGAGGATTAGTTTGTTGAAGAGGTGCAGCAGGTGCTGATGTCTGACCGTTCGTTGCTGCGAGAAAAGAAAAATGACAAGGTTCTATTTATTTTCATCGAAATCAAACCTTTCTTCTTCTTTTTATTTTTCTTTTTCGTTGTAGATTTTGTTTCGTCGCCGCCTTCTTCATCTTTCTCATCGTCTAAAAATTCAATTCATAACTATGAAATTAATTAACTGTAATTCTACCTTCTTGTTGAATTGCTAATTCAGCAACGGCGGCTTCAACAGAAGCCGTATCTTCTTGTTTTTCTTCATTCGTTGCTGTTTCAGCAGCTAAACCGAATTCATTGACTTCGATGTCTCATTTTTGCACAAGAAATTTCCCCTACTTTTATTTTTCTTCTTCTTCTTTCGTTTCTTTTTCGCTTTAGCTGCTGATTGATCATCAACTTTCTCGTTCTCATCTAATTCTTCGTCGTCCGAATTCTCCACAATTTGTTCATCATCGACACTCGCTGCTGCTGGTGTCATCGTTTATGTGTGACTAATATAAAAGAAAATAACAACAAAAAATAAAGAAAAATGCAATGTTCGTTCGTTTTATTTATAATAAACATATACGATCTACTACTACGACGATTCTCTCGAAGAGATAATCAACCAATGAAAATCTCCTTGCAAACCCTTTTTGAATAATCAACATTCTCTTTCTAGATGTCTCCACAAGAACAGCAAACGATCGATTCCATCAAGATAAATATATGTTTTTCAAGAACCAATAATTTATTTGCTAATAATCAATTCTAGACAAACAATTGTAGGCATTGATCATTATCATGCTATTGATTCGATAGTTTAAATTTGCGATAGATATTTATATGCATATATATAAGAAAAAAAGAGATAAAGTCTAGAAAGATGGCCTTATTTCATTATCTTTTGACGCACGGAGTGAACTTTAACATACAAAAAGCGTTAAATGGCGTGTTCGTTTTTTTTTTGTTTCAGATAAATTTCGAGTGAGTGCTTTATTCCGATACAATGGGACAATATATAACAACTCATGAATTCTATCATTCGTATACGGATGAACCACATGCAACACGTCGAAAAGAAATTCTGAGTAAATCATTCGATGAGTGTTATTGTTTTGTTTTGTTTATTTATTTATTGTTTATTTTATAGAAAAATATCCTGAAATTAAACAATTAATGGGTCCCGATTGGCTTATGTCGGTTCAAGTTTTCATATCTGTTTTGATTCAAATCACTATCGGAATACTCATAAGAAATTCATCTTGGTCATTGATTTGTTTTCTTGGTTATGTTGTCGGCGGAACGATCAATCATAGTCTATCGTTGGCAATGCATGAATTAACTCATAATTTAGCTTTTGGTCATTCACGACCATGGAGTAATCGTTTATTGGGCTTTCTTGCTAATTTACCATTAGGTGTACCAGCATCGATAACATTCAAGAAATATCATCTCGATCATCATAGGTAAATGAACAATTTTTAAATTGTTGGCAAAAAAGAAAATTTGAATATTTTTTTTTGGTTTAAGATTTCAAGGTGATGAAATCTATGATACAGATGTACCAACACGTCTCGAAGTCTTCCTATTCTCTTCTCGTATTGGCAAAGTTTTCTTTCTGCTATTCATGCCATTTTTATACTCACTTCGACCGATGTTCATTCTTCCCAAACCAATACATCTATTAGAAATAATTAATCTATTGATTTGTGTCGCATTTAATATTTTAATGTATTACTTCTTTGGTTTAAAGTCATTACTCTATTTTCCTCTGAGCACATTTCTCGGCCTTTCAATTCATCCAATCTCGGGTCATTTTATTGCTGAACATTACGTGTTCAATGAAGGCCAAGAAACATACTCGTACTACGGACCTTTAAATGCAATTACATACAATGTTGGTTATCATAACGAACGTAAGAAGAAGAAGAAGACGAAAAAACAGCAAAAAGCAAAATGATTTCATTTAGATCATGATTTCCCGTATGTAGCCGGTCGAAATCTCCCCAAAGTACGAGCAATAGCTCGGGAATATTACGATACTCTACCGTCTTACGCAAGGTACGAGAATATTTTTCGATAGAACTACAACTATTTGTTTTTCCTATTCTAGTTGGACAAAGGTTTTGTACGATTTCGTTATGAATGATAAAGTCGGCCCATGGGCTCGTATTGTTCGTTCGACAAAACTCGGTCGAGAATCGGTCGCTAGTCAAAATGAATATGAACAAGAAATGAAAAGCCTTGCTACGAAAATAAAATGAATAAAACTAAAGTCTTCCGAATAAAATAAAAATAATTTATTGATATGATTATAACCGATCTCCATTCGATTGGAAAGAGAATTTTTAAAAGAAATACTCGAAACTTCTTTGTGCCTTTTTGCGTAAACGGACGGAGGACAATAGAAAAAGAACAAGAACAACAACATTGAGCTTTGCAGAAAAAGAAAAGAAAGATTTCATCATGAATTATTTTGCTAGTGGAGAAAACGCACACGCACGCACACACGCAATCATCTATTCGGTTTTCGAATGTTGTCGGTTTCTGTTGCTTAATCTTCGTTCATGTTTGGTGTGATGATTATTATTATTATCAATAACATCATGAAGAATTTCATTGACTTTCGATTTACTTTTCAAATCGATAGCATTCTTGGCTATCAATGCGTCGGATCGAATTGTACGACGAATACGAGATCGAGGTGATAACGCTGGATTACGTACGAAATCGTAGAGAACACGTACCCATGAGTAATGACAAGGAAGATTATTGTAATAATCAGGTGCGATCTTTTTCAACTAAATCAATTCATTTCGATATTGATTTGGTTAAAAGAAAAACGTCTAGTTTTACTTGTGGTAGTGCATAGCCGGGTATATTTGGAAAATCATGATCTTAAAAGAAGACAAAAGTAGAAAAAACAATCAAACGCAAAAGATTTGCAGTGCATACGTTCATTGTGATAGCCAACATTGAATGTAATGTAATTCAATGGACCGTAATACGAATAAGTTTCGTAACCTTCGACGAAAATATAATGTTCTGAAAGAGTGAACATCGAAGTTTTTCGAAAACGAATGAATTCAATTTCGAACCTGATATGAAATGTCCAGAGATCGGATGCAGACCGAGACCAAGTAGAGTACCGCAAAGTAAATAGATCAATGATTTCCATCCGAGAAAATACAAGATAATAAAATCGAAAATAAGTTCAATGATTAAATTAATCACTTCCAAGAGAGTGACCGGTTTGGGTACGCGTACAAGTGGTCGAATAGCGTAGAGTAATGGCTGAGCAACAATATAGAAAAATTTGCCAATCTGTGTTTGAAATAACCAAGCTTCGAAATAGGTCGGCAAATCTGGGTCTAACATGTCGTCACCTTGAAATCTACAAGATTGACATTTTGCAATTGTTTTGTCTCACATTTATCCTCGAATATTTACTTATGATGATCGATATGATATTTTTTAAATGTAACTGACGATGGTATGCACAAAGGTAGATTAGCAAAATATCCAAGTAAACGATTTGCTATCGGCCTATGATTACCAAATGCGAGATTATGACCAACTAGAAAGAAGAATCAAATTCATCCAAATATCAAAAGAAATTTGTCATTTGCTCGTACTCTCGTGAAAACTAATTGATAATGAATGATTCAATGTTCCACCGACAACATATGTTAATATCCAAACATATTTCCATGATAGATCTTGAACGAAAATTGCCATACCTATTTGTATGAGTACAGTAATAATGACTTGAATGGCAATACGATAATCATGACCCATCAGTTCTTTGATTTGAGGATATTTTTCTAAACAAAAGCGAAACAAATCAAATCATCGGTGGTCTGTTCTCTTTTTGAGGACATACGTAGCATTTCTCTACGTCGTGTTGTATGTGGTTCATCCGTGTAAACCCAATGAAAATCCGAACGTGCCAACCGAGCGCCCATGACTTTTAGTTTGATAAGGAACTGTGTATGACCTACAACTACTTAAAGTATAGAAATGATTCATCGAGTACGTATGCATACGAAATTAGTACTACTATTTGTAAAAGAATGAAGTCAAAATCAAATATCTTTTACAAATAAGAAGATGCCTCTTCCTACTCTTTTTTCTTCTCTGTTCAAATCGTAAAAGCAAACACACGCGCGTACAAGAATTGTTTGGATTTTATTGTATTTGCAACTGAGTCAATAAAACTTTCAAACCAATACATTGCTTTGTATTAAACATGCAAAACATAGAGGAAGAAAAAACGTTACCTTCGATTTCTCTCTCTCTCTTTCTCTCTTCTCTTCCCTACAAATGGCTCAATAAGCCGTGGCTTTCATGAAGAGAATGCCCTTTACTATCTACATGCATATAAAAACATCTCAGCGATATCGAAACGCAGATTAGTCATTCTTTTTTTACATCCAACTTCGATATGAATCAAATAGTCAATATTAGCTCGACGAAATTATCTAGTTTGCTTTTGTTAGTCAACTGATTTGTTTTCTTTTTTTACCTGTTAAAATCGTCAAGAGAAAAATCGAACACAATTCATAAATGGCGACAATTCAAAAGTGCATGGTATATATTTTTCTTTCTCTCATACTCTTCTTTTTTTCTTCTTCTCTTCTCCTGTTTCTTCTCACTTTTTCCTCTGTCGTATAGCGTTGTTTTAACTCGACTCATTTCATTTACGACGGACATGGAAGCTTTAGAAAAATGTTGTCATGACAAAAAATGTTAAGTATTTGCCTACTACTCCGCGTCGTGCCGTTCTTCTCGTCACAACCTTTTTTTTACATTTTTCTCATCCAATGATAAACGTTCAGAACATTATTTTACTTTCAATTACATTAAAGAAAAGACGGAGAGCAAAAGAAAAAAAAACTCTATCAAGGTCGACATCTCTTGTGATCTCAAGGTGATTATATAATCACAGCTGTTTGACATGGAAAGACGAAAAATATATTTCAATAAGATTAAGAAATAACGAAAACTGCATAAATAGCTACTTATAGACGGATATCTGTCGATAGAAATGAGAGACAAAGTCTTACAAAACTGATTTGACTTTGTGCAATGAAATATTAATAAAATATCTGTTATTTGCAGCTGATACATGAATAAAATGATATATATATGCGTATATTTTGTAATTAATATCATGTATATGAATCCAAATCTGTTGCCAAGTTCGAATATTTAGCGATCGAGCAAAAAAAAAGCTTACGACACTCGGTATTCCCAGGCGGTCACCCATCCAAGTACTAACCGAGCCCGACGTTGCTTAACTTCAGTGATCGGACGAGAACTGGTGTATTCAACGTGGTATGGCCGTAAGCGACAGTTATAGTTTTAGTCTGTCATATCAGTTATAATTTTATATGAAGAACAAATAAAGGATCATCGAATATTTTTGCTGTTCACATAATATAAAATCACATGGTCATTGAAACGAGAACATCGAGAATTTCCTAACAACTCTCACAAAACATACACCTGGTTTTTATTGTTTTTTTTGTCAAATAGTTCATCGCAGTCTACCAACGATTGATAGCAAAAGTAACTTCGCAAATGTGAAGAAAGAGTACTTAAATAAACAAGTATTGAGTGCATGATATTTTTGAGAAAAAGTACAAGATACCATATTTAACATGCAATCACTGATTGCGAACAATAAAAAACAAGAAAATATCAATTATTTCCTGTTGATGCATGAATAGAACAATATTTCTTTCTAAATGATATATATTCAAATGGAAAAATTGGTACTTTTGATATATATATTAGTAAAATCTGTCACCAATTATCATCAATATCAATTACTTAACAGTACAGCCAAAACAAAAAGGACAAATCAATGTATTTGGATCGCTTACGGCCATACCACGTTGAATACACCAGTTCTCGTCCGATCACTGAAGTTAAGCAACGTCGGGCTCGGTTAGTACTTGGATGGGTGACCGCCTGGGAATACCGAGTGTCGTAAGCTTTTTACTCTTTTTTTCTCATGTGAATTTTTATTCTATTTAGATTTGAGCTATTCGAAGATAATAAATTAAAATTGTTCATATTTTGATATGTTAAACCAATGTTGTTGTACGCTAGATTTGTTCTTCGGTGTCTCAAGAGGGCGCCGTAGCTTTTTTTTCATTAGTAGACGTATATGTCGATACTGATTGGTATATTTAACTTGACTGATCTTAAGTTTTAAAAAAAATTCATGGTTAAACTTATGGAAGAAAATAAGAAATATTGTTGTGTTACTTGTGGTGCTGAAGCTGATGAACTATCACATCATTATAACGAAGGTGTAATTAAAATAATTCATTGTGTAAGTAGATGACTTGTATGAATAGCATTCAAACATATCGTAATATTTAGAAACAATGTCAAAATCCTGTTGATCCTTATATTGAACTCGATAATCTACTTGTATTCATTGATTTTGTTCTACTCAAACTACGAGCACATCGTCATGTTCTATTCAATATTGATCAAATTAAATCAAGTGTATTTGCCATAAATTCCTCTTATTTTCGCGATAAGAATTCTTCTATTTAGCACATAATCAAACTTTCTTGTGCATTAATTCTTGCCAATGCTTATATCAAATGGTTTCATTTAAAAAATGCTCAATTTCAATCGATACTCGACCATGATCATCATATATTCTACGCACTTGAATATGGTTTCTATTCGAAACTCTTCGAATCCTTTCTCGGTAGAAAAAGAAAAGTTCATTGAAAATACATATTTTTCTTGCATATAGAATATTTCATTCGATTTGGATTAATATTATTTCTCGCTGTGATACAATATCGACAAAATTGGACACAAAACAAGTCGATATTTTAATTTTTTTTCTTTTCAATGCTGGTTTGTTTGTTTTGTTTAGATTAATTCTTCTTTTTCGTGCATTAGTATTATCGAGTATAGGCCAATTATTTGTTCTACCATTACTTATCTGGAGTCCTGATCAACGTGACTATTATGGTTTACTAATCTGCTTTATTTTTACTGTTCTTTGTCATGCCCAAGCACTTCATGGTAAATCGATATATTACCAATGCAAATTGATTCCAATTTTGTTTTCTTTCGTTTTAGCATCTCGATTATTTTCTCCAGTAATCTCTCTTCTTTCGTCGACATTTTCATTGATATTTTCGAATTACTTTGTGTCATTAATTATTCGAAATTTTATTTCTCAATAAAAAAAAATACAGAACAAAACAATCAATCGTATTATTTCATATATTTGGCATCTTCTTGTTTGAGTAAATGTGCCGATGATTTGGCATCGAGAAATAGATCACGAACTTCATCGATTTCATCTTTTTCGATCTGTTCTTTACCATTGATACGTGCGAGAATATTTGCTGGTGTCATCAATTGAATGGCGTATCTAAAAGAAAGAAGATTATCGTTTTTGTTTTGTTCTTGAAATCATATTTGCAATACCTAAGAGTTGATTCATTGCCGATTTCGGCGAGCGTTTGTAATGATTCATCATTGATATCAATATGTTCGATCTTTGCACGTATTCGAAGAATCTAAATACGAACAGAAATCGAATGAGGAAATCGATTTGAAATTGTAATTTACGTCAATCATATCATCGATGCCGTACGGAAGAGTTCGAATGATCATGATTCGATCGAGTAAATCTAATGGGATGCCGTGTGGAGAAAGAATTTCTGTTCCTCGAATTTGACATCGTCCTCGATTTGTAGCGAAGATAACAATGGGTGCGAGCGGACTTTCTAAAGCTCGATGTAAATAAGTAAAACATTCGATATCTAACATGTGAACTTCATCGATAAATAAAACACCGGGTACAAGTTCAGCAACACCTTGATCGATGTATTTATTCACAATTTTATTAATTTCTCGACGAAGTTTATCTTAAAAATCAAATTTTCAAACGGGAAATTCTCGATTTCGAATCGATCTACCTGTGATTTCAGTTTTCTTTGGCTTGATTAGCGAGCCCATAATTGAAAGAATATCTTGACCACCCTGTGGTCGAGCATTTGCCACATCCAAATCATGTAAAGTCACATCTTGTACAACTTCTTTTTTCTTATGTACTTCGCCTTTGGGCAACGGAAGATACTCTTCAGTTTCAAGATCATATTCAGTTGCATACGTGTCACAACGGCCTTGGCGTTTGGCTGCACCAGAATTCGCTTCGATATAAATAACATCGCCGATTTCGACTTTTTCCTTTTGTAGAGTTTCGTAGATCGATGGATCGAGTTTTAATTGCTTCGTACCCTTGATAGTACGTAAACCAATAACCACATGACTAACAGTTTTGCCATATCCTTTATTCGAAATTAACAAAGAAGTTTTGTTTGTTTGTTTGTTTTTTTTTTAATTAAGAAAAAATAGTTTTTCTATTACCAGCATAACTATTTTCGGTCTCAGTAGGCGTCATTTCTGTAACTTCGCCCTCGTATACTTCTTTGACTTCTTTTATTCTCAAGCCAATTGCACGACGAAAATTTTCCATAAGCACTTCAGTTTTTTTTATCTCGGTAGAATAAACTTCGCTGCCAACCATTGGACAAAACGGAACTCGCGAGCCGAGTTCATGAGCTATAGCCAATGCTAATGCAGCTAGAAAATTTCGAAATATTGTTTCTTTTTTTTGGGGGGAAAACAAAATAATAACAATCAATTACTTTTGCCAGTTCCGGGTGGTCCAGCAAGTAGAACAGCTCGACCGGCCATTTTCTTTCGACGGATTAATTCAACAACAATTCCAGCTGCCTAAACCAAAATTAATATAATAATAACAACAAAAGCATTCTAATTCTCACCTCACGTGCTTGTTCTTGTCCCACAAGACCTCCAGCATTTCGTATTGCACGTTGTTCATCATTTAAACCTAGCCCTTTGACGTGACTATGTGCTGATATTCGCTGAGATTTAGTCGTACTTTTAACTTCTTCGATTTTCATTTTGTTATGTTATTCTAAAAACTGAATGAATCACACAATTATCATTCGTGTTGGGAATCCAGAAAGAGAAAAAACAAGTCCGTATACATCAAATTTGCACAGATGTCGTCATATGTTTGTAGGAGAACGCACACTGGTTATGTGTTTTTTTTATTATTATTTTATTTATTTTGATTGAGAGGATGAGAAGACATGAAATGATAGTTTAGTTTAGTTTCGAGGAGGATTTGTGCATTGTTCTATTTGACAAGACAATCTTTTCCAGCTGCACAAATACATTCTCTAAGGCTAAGTCGAACTCGATATTGCCAACCGAATTGTTCGAGTAAATGAACGAGCCATATCGCACAAAAATCGGCGACTTCTTTCGAATTTGTCGATGCTAATGTTGCAGGTGTTTTAGGATTTGCGTACCCTGTGAGAAGATAATCGGCATAATTCGGACAAAATTTATCTCGACAATCTTCGGCTTGACCAGCATTACTGACTAATGAACAACTTGCTTGACATGTTTCAAGATAAATCTCTTGTTGTTCATCTAATGTTGGCGATGTCGAACAATTCAAGACTAAAATGACAAAAAAATTTTCAGATGTCAATTTGAATTATTGTCAAATTCTTATTATAAGAAATCGTTTTTCGGACGACTTTTTTTTGTTGTCTTCAATGAAAACAAAACAAAAGTCTTGACATGATAAATGACTTTTTTTGTATTCGGCTGATGATGTTAGTGATCTTCGACTCAAGAGAATTCAATACTGAGATGAATATCAATTTTCATTTTAACAAATTAACGAACTTATCTTACCAATAAAGCCAATTATGAGGAAAAGACTGGTTTGAACCATATTTAATGGCATTATTTTGAAATAAAAAAAAGAAAATAATTATATTTCAGTCTAAAATAAAAGTAATGAACAAATTGAATCGATGAATTAAACGAGAAAATCGATTTTCTTTGTTCTAGAAAGTCAAACAAACTAGACAATGCATCCGACTGAGTGAAAGAAAAAAAAAAGAAAAGAACGATGTTGTAAACTTCTTAGCATTTTCGAGAGAAAATATCTTTGCGAATAAGTATTGTTAAAAGAACAATCGATTGGCGGAAAAAAGAAAGAAAACGAGATCGCGCGAGACTTAACAAGAGAAGGAAAACTGTCATTTTCTCTCCTTACATATTAATTTCTTTTTTTTTCTCTCTCTCTCTCTCTCTCTCTCTCAAAAAAAAAGGAACAAACGAATTCATGATATAATCATTCTTTGAAAACTAAGAACACCGGATTATTTTACACGGATGATGACATAATATGAAAACTACTTAAATGTTCGAAAAACGAACGAACGAATTGTTCAGTTTTGTAAATGTTCTCGATTCTGTTAATTGTTTCGAGTGTTTTCATAGAATCGAACTGTTTGATTATTTATAAACCTCGTTTAAAAGAAAATCAAGAAATTTGTTTAAAAAATCATTTTCAATCGATTTCAACGAGTAACCTTCGTATATGCTATCGAAATAATAGAGATGATCAATCACTAACAATTTCATTTACCATCGATCAACGTTTATATGAAATCTTTCATTTCTATCGTTTTATTCTTCGTTCAATCGATGATCGTTCGTTAGCTACGATTAATATTTATAAACTAACAAATTTTACTGAATTAAATGATTATAATAATAGTCTAACAATTTTCAATCTCAATTCCGGTCAATATGAAATTTGTATTGATTTTCAAATGAATTCAACTGCATATATTTATTCACCACGATACAGTTGTATACCGATCCAACTCGGTCAATTCCTTCATGGAACATTTAAGCAAAGTTCAATGGAATTATTAATTGCATTAACAATTGGTATTATTATTTTCTTGATTTTTTGTTATTTAGTTCATTCGAAAAATGTTCAACAGTCATCATCGTCGTCCCTACGACGGCAACGTGATCGATTGATACGAAAGATTTTTCGACGACATTTCGATGAAACAACAAATTCACAGATGCAACAATGGGCAAGAAATCGAGCGTTTCGTCATCGAATAGCGTCGATACAAGATCGTAGATTTACATCGAATGAGCAAACACAAACATCAAACGATGAAATTTATACAATTTCAAGAAAATTTAAAACAAATACAAGTTTTAATTTGTAGAAGACATTTGATATTGATGAAAAAATTGTGGATTAACACTACTTTGCATGTAACGAAACATTGAAATGTAATTTGCATTATTTTCATCGGCGTTTTGTTCGTTGTTCGGTGGTGGCCGTTCGACATAACTAATCGTTCGTGGAGATTTGATTTCCGATTTTTTCTTTTTCGTTGTTAACAATTCTAATTCTTCGATTAAAGCTTGAGCATCATGACCATCGAATTGCAGTTTTTGTCCTTTAGCATCTTCGAAATATCCATCGATGATATCTAAAATATCGGATTGATCTTCAATTTTTCGTAGATCAATCATTGGTATATGTTTCGATGATTTCTTTCGACGAGGAAGAAGATGATCATTGAGAATAATCGTTTGATCTTTTGCTTCGATGATTTCATTGGACGGTTTACAAACGGAACTCGTAGTTGTTGTTGCTGTCGTTTGAGGGAGAACTTTTTCAATTACAATCGGAACGTTTTTTCTTTGTATTGATGTCGGATCAAAAGAACCAGGCGTTGAGATAAATCGAGATTTTCGATGATGATGATGATGGCAATGTTTTCTTGATGAGCGTAGACGTTCTTCATCTTCATCGATAAAACGTAGACTTTCGTCGAATTCTTCTTGTAAATCATCGTGATAAATACCTTGATGTAAACCAAATGGTGAATCGGGCGGATGAGGTCGAGAAATACTTCGACTATCATCGTCATCACCACTATTATCGTCCCACAATTCCCATCGTTCGATTAAAATACCATCTGTAAAATAGAAATATCCGTTCTCACTGTTTTCGGATGATAAATAAATCAATCCAGTTGATTCACTAAGTTTACGTCCGTATCGATCTAACTATTTGATTTAAAAAAAAAGGAAGAAGAAAATTTACAACGATATTCAATGAAAATATTCAAAAGAAATACTTGATAATAGATTGGCGATCGAATCGATCGAAGATTCGGTTTTAATTTCGAGTAAACATCGGATATAGTTCGAACGAGTGTCAATGCTGCATCGTTAGATTTTGCTATAAAACAATGACATTCACTACCAGTAATCGCTTTCGTTCGTTGAGTAACAAGAGCGAATAAAGGTGGATGTTTAGTCGAAGATGTTCGTTCATCGACATCTAACGGTAGAAAACGCCAATCGAGCGATGAATTTTGTTCGTTTTTAACTATAGAAAAGCGTACACTTGCACAGTAGATAAGTGATGATATTGGATAAAAAACGACGGCATATGGTTGTCGAATGTATGACAATTGAATACCATTAGGATAAATCGAAACAATTGAATCAATTCCTTTCGAAACAAGCAGAATACAGTTCAATCATCATCAGAAGAAGAAAAAAAAAGCAGATCTACCTCGAACTGTATTTGTTCCATCGATTGGATATCGAAGTGAAAGTGGTTCTTGAATAGCATCAAGACCGTGCCGACCTGGACTAGTATGTGCTGTACCCACATATAGCACTCCACATTGAGCAATCGGCTCGATTACTTCCGTTTCGGGAACAGCTGGTAAATGTTCGTTCGACATTGATCTCAAATAGTTATGTCAAAAAACGTTTTTTTTTTGTTCTTTTGAATGACTATGCAACCTTGTTGAAAATAAAAGTACGCATATATCGTCACACATACTACAGCATTCATTCATGTGTGACAAAAAAAGTTTCTTTTCCTCGTTCAAATTTCTTTTTTTTGTTCTTTTTTATTTACAAAAATAAGGAATTTTTTTCCAATGTTTGCTTTTCATCGATTAAATCTTTGAAACGATAATTTAAAACAATCGCTTGTTCACGATGTTCAATACCGGTTATTTGAATAAAATCAAGTATCGATCGATTGCCAATAAAAAAGTATTCTTTACGAAATTGATCCAATTCTTTAATATTACTCAGTTCAATCCGATAGACCAATGGACGTTTTCGATCAGTAAATAATCGTGTGTAAACTATCGATTGTTCGGTGCATATACGTTCAAATTCATCCATTACTAATGTTCGAGCTTTGGACTACACAATAGAACAAAAAAACAAGAATTTTCATTAACATAAAATAGCTTTTTAATTATCTCGACTCGTATGTAGTTAAGGTCGTATTCTCACTTCATAATTTTTGAAAAACTACGCGTTGTTTACCTGTACACAAAATTGAAATGGTCTCGATAAATGGTTCAACGACTTAATTTGTATATTGTTGATTAAGATTTGCATTGATTGTTGATGTTTAGTTAGAATTAAAGTTAAAATTTTCACATCGAAACTAATTCGATATTGTATGAAACGATATTCACGTGGCGTTGAGTAGAAAACTAATTGAATGCCATTATCATGACAGCACAAGTCTTTGAACGTTTCATCTTGAGTTATTTGACAAAGACAACGCATCTTCTCTCGAATTTGATTTTCATTAATAAATATCCAATTATTTCGAAATTCTCTGATGAAGTCCGTCGAATAATTTAATTTTTCTAATAGATTTATCAGACGATTCTTATTGAATACATATTGATTAGCAAACTGTGTCAAGATATTCATGAGGAAATAATAATAGTAATAATAGTAAAAAGAGAAATATATGAAAATGAGTTTCTTTTGACAGTTTGTGTTTGGAGAAGAAAAAAAGACGAAGAAAAAGAAGAAGAAGAAGAAAAGGAAAATGTTTATTATCATCAACTGCTCATTATTTATGCTAAGACTTATTAAAAGTTGTATTCTTGTTAACCATTGACAATTGCACATCGATATGAAACAGGATAATTTCCTGTTATTTCTTTGTATAGTTTTGTTTTGATTTTAAAATCGATATTTAATTGACCAAGAAACTTATAGAAATAAATACGAAGTGCTTTGATAAACACCTGTCTCGCTAACTAAATCCACCTTCAGATAACGTGAGACCGTTTGTCAGCTGTTATTTTCGTTAATTCGAATATAAATAATATGAAAAAACTATTTTTTTACTTTTCTTTTCCATTGGTCGGTCAAAAGAGTCAGTACTCTCACGCACTGTTCTTATCATTTAAAATAAAAAGCTAAAGTCCAAATTCAAATCACAGTCTTCCTTTAACCTATTGCCGGTGATTAGCAAAGCAGTCTATACGCCATACAATGAAAGTATTTGCCATCATTTTACTTTGTTCATTATTTTCATTGATTTCAACACGACGATTAAAAGATCAACCGTCGAAAAATGGAGATATAATTTGTCCTGACGCTGTTTCAGTTTGTTCTGACACAAGTACTTGTTGCATATCAACTGATGGTGCCTATTCGTGCTGTCCATTTCAAAATGCTGTCTGTTGCGATGATCATGTACATTGCTGTCCACAAGCATACAAATGTAATTTGAAAATTTTCAAATGCGATCGAGTTTTTGGTTCTCTTCCACTTTATCGAGCTAGTTCACCGAATACTTTCTTTTAAAACTATTGTCTATTTATGTATGTTAACAAAATTCAAACCAAAAAAATGCATATGGGGTTTTTTTTCTTGGGATTATTGTTCGAGCTCTATTTTTGAAATAAAATTACACATGAGAGAGAGAGAGAAGAAGAAGAAAAACAACATACACATATTGGCCTTTTCAACGCCAGTATGTCTGGGTTTTTCTTTTTTGTTGCTCGTTCTATTTGCTGTCATATCAATGCGGCGCATTAGTCTATGTCGTCGTTCTATTTGCAGTTCTCAACGAAGAAATAGAAGATTAGTTCGACGTTATTCGAGGACATTTATCGATATGATTTATTTGTTATTTTTGTTATTGATTTCTGGGTATGTAATTAGGAAAAAGAAAGTTTTATAATCAAAGTTGTTCGACACGTAGATCAGTTGCATTGCTTATCGATGATGAACGTCGACTTCGTTTTATACTAGTAATCGTTTCATTATCGTCATTGTAGAAAACTATTTGTTACAAAAGAAAAACAAATCAATGTTGTTGTTGTTTTTTTTTCTCCTTCAGCTTACCAGGATTGGCTCGTTCGATGGCAATAGGTTCTACCGTGCCAGGTCGTTTGCTATGCGTGGTAGACGATGGTGACCGATATCGGTATTTATTAATAATTAATATAAAAGTAAAAGTAATTAGAATAACTAGAAAAATAACAATAAGAAGATCGATTATAATCAACAAATGACCTTGTTTATACCTGCCATTGCAACAATACCACCTACGACCTAATAGAAAAACGAAAAAAAAACAAAAAGATTTTACAATCGAAATTGTTTCGATTACATTAGGCCAATATTCTGACCAAACTGTTGGATAAGGTGCGCCGTGAAGATTTAATAAAGCTTTCGAAACAACCCATTGAGAATTATTCTTTTGAAAGAAATGATAAATTCCATTGTCACTCGATTGAATATCTTTTATTATTAAGATTCCATTCGGTGAAATCGAATATTTTTGAGGAATATTTTCTTTTGATGAATAGGAATATTTCGTAATTTTATCTGGCAACAACCAATAACATTCCGTTTGAGAATTACAATTTGTTTGATTAAATAATGGTTCAAGTTCAACAGTACTTCCATACGGTTTATGATACATCCATTTATATTCTGGTACTTGTGAGAATACTATTTGCACAAATAAAATAACGAAACAAATCTAAACAATAGATTTGCAGTGTTTATAAGACTTTTTGTTTCGTTTTTTTTTGTTCTCACTAGAATTCGAATCATTATTCGTCGTCGTTATTTCGATAATCTTTTCTGCGTTTCTTTGTACATATATATATAAAGATTTCATGATATTTGTCGATCAGATAAGAAATGAAATAAACTATAGAAACCAAAAGAATCGACGCAACAAAAATCACTTGATGAAATATTCTTTTTTTTCCTGCCAAAGAAATCGAAAAATGTGTTATTTTTCTTCTCGATGCAGAATACGAATATATAAATGCACATATTTACATTCTATTTCGCATTTTTTTAAGATTAAATCGATGGTTCTGATCAACTAATTTTATTTAAGATGTTTATTACGATTTTCAGTTTTTTCTTATTGATTATTCATCAAAATGAATGTTCGATGAGCGCAACTGCTGTGCTCTATGGTGATAATTCCATGACATCGTATGGAACCTTAACATTTTATCAGCAAAAAGCAACGACAGGAGTTCGAATTACAGGTACATTAAGCGGCTTGAATGTCAGTAGCGCACATGTAAGTTGATGAAAATAACAAATTCGATTGAAACTTCCGATTTGTTGTAAAGGGCTTTCATATTCATGTGAATCCAGTTTCGGATGGATCTCCAAATTGTACTGCTGCTGGCGGACATTTCAATCCATATAGTAAATTAATTTGTTAGATTAAAAATCGAAATTTATTGTTTGTTTTTTAGACAAAACTCATGGTCCACGTACAACTGATATTAATAGTCGACATGTTGGCGATCTTGGTAATATAACAACTGATGCCAATGGTGTAGCAACTATCGATCTGACAGATGCGATTATTCAATTGTATAATGCGACACAATCGATTATAAATCGAACAGTTATTGTTCATCGTCATCGAGATGATGCGGGACTCAGTGGACAGTCGGATAGTTTAACAACAGGGTATGAGTGTTTGTTTGTAGTTTGAAAATTTTCTAATTTAATTGTGTAAATAGAAATGCTGGTGCTCGAGTTCTATGCGGTGTAATCAAATCAAATACTCAAAATCTCAAACCGACATTTATTCTTTTAGTTTTTATGAATTTTTTGAAATATATTTTTATGACTAAATAAATTCAATATTTTTTATGAATCATATCCACATACTACGTTGTCTTCATGACTTATGTTTAGTCATGGTAAACGCTTATCTAGGAAGATAAGGCTTTTTTCGATATTGAAATTTCATTTTTATTTTTACGACGCACATAAGATCCGAAAATCTTCTTCCTTGTCTATAAAATTAAATTCAAACAAATGTTCGTGCTGGTCACCGCTGTATTGTTACTCGCAGCTCATCAAGGACAATGCTTGATGAAGGCTGAAGTGATCCTATATCCTAATTTTTTGTATTCGTCCGTTGGTTCGTTAGTATTTACTCAAGAAGATGCAGAGTCACCTGTTTCTATATCCGGCACAGTTACTGGACTAAATCCTAATAGTGCTCATGTATGCTAAGAAAGCAAACTATTCATTTGATTCATTTCGTTTCGTTTTCAGGGCTTTCATATTCATGTAAATCCTGTTTCGGATGGTGGACCTAATTGTACGGATGCTGGCCCTCATTTTAATCCGTATAGTAAGTAATTAGTTTAATTTGATTCAAGCTAAAATTCTGCAAATATTCTAGACACTCCTCACGGTCCACCAACAGCTGATATTAATAATCGACATGTAGGCGATCTTGGAAATATAACAGCCGATGAAAACAAAACTGCAATTGTTGAAATATCTGATTCGATCATTCAATTGTATAATCTTACTCAATCAATTATCCATCGATCGGTTGTCATACACCAACTTCGAGATGATGCCGGTCAAGGTGGATTTATCGATAGTAATACGACAGGGTAGAATATTAAACCAAACTATATCTACGGAGTTATTTGTTGTTGTTTTTCTTCACGATAGAAATGCTGGTGCACGACTTCTTTGTGGTCTCATTGTTTTATCATACGACAATTCATCGACAACAACAACGACGACTACCACTACCACTACAGAAACAACGACAACAACAGCAACGACTACTACTACAGAAACAACAACAACAACAACAGCACCACCTGCACCCTCAACTGGCCCATCTTTTCAACCGGTTATCTTCACATTTATGATTATCATGATAATTGCTTTTGTCACGCTTACATAGCTAAAAAGAACTATATCAGAGATAACAATGCATGCAAAATTCTAATTCGTCCTTTTTGTTTAGTCAACAATAAAATACGTTTTTTAAAGATAACGAAGCATACATGTTCTTTCTGTTTCTATAATCTACACCAAGACTCTTCTAACTGATAAGATTTCATATGCTTTAAATAGAAGAAATGTTCGCGGCCGAACTTCAGAACAAAATGAAATCTATCTGCTTAACGGTTTTACTTCTCTGCCTTGTTCACAATGGACAAGGTGCTAAAGTTGCTACAGCAAATATTCATGTCGATTCAACTCAAGTCGGCATAGGTACAGTTATTTTCCATCAAGAAGAACCGCAAGCACCCGTTCGTATTGCCGGAATAATCGATGGTCTTCAACCAAACACCGTTCATGTACAGTTGAAATCAAACAAAAATATTCTTAAATTCATAATTCTTTGAATTTTCAAGGGTTTTCATGTACATCGAGATGCTTTAGCTAGTGATCAATTCGTTTGTAACAATTCAGGACCCCATTTTAATCCATTTGGTTTGTTTAAAATCGAAAATGAGAATTTTGTTTCTCGAATGAAATTGTTTTTCTCTTTAGAAACTCTACATGGTCCACGTGAAGCCGATCTTCAAGGTCGACATGTCGGTGATCTTGGAAATGTAACAGCTAATGAGAACGGTATTATCATCGTCGAATTTCAAGATCGTATTCTCGATTTATTCGATGAAAAACGATCGATTGCTAATCGTACTATTGTTCTACATGCCTTCCGAGATGATGGCGGCAAAGGTGGATTTCCCGACAGTAACACAACTGGGTAAAAGATATTTTTCAAATTGAATTTCAAATTTTGATTTTGAAATTCTGTCTTTTAGAAATGCCGGTCCACGTATTGCTTGTGGTGTTATTAGTTTAACTGGTACTGAATCAAGTGCTACATCAAATCCATTTAAAATCACCAATACCATTCATAAATTCATGAAGAAATTATTTCCATAGAAATTCGAAAACATCTTCAATATATTTTATTCCATTACACTTAGCTTTTTCTTTTATATAGAAAAATAAAGTTGTATCTCTGTATAGAAGAGAGAAAGAAAAAAGAACGATCTACCAAATATTGTCATCTAACAAAACAAAATAAAGAAAAAAAATATGCAGATAGAAGAATCATAAATGTTTGAAAAAAAATACATCGAGATTTCGTCATATTCTTGACTGACATAGAGAAATATATACACACACACACACAAACAATCGGTTAAGATAATTGAATATAATTGAGATTGACTATATGAGACTACGAGATATATACTATATACACACACACGCAAATCGAGAATAAATTTGACTTGTTGGTTTGTTTTGTAAGATGTAAGAAAATTTGACTAATCAGTGGAGGACGGTGAATCGTTGCTATCATTCTCTAATTCACTATTATTCATACTAGTTTGATCATCATCGGATGAGATTGATTTCATAGAACGTGTTTTTCGACGCCGATTTTCAAGTGCTTTCACTGGTGATGGTTCACTTTTTCTCAAACGTTTTGAACGTCGTTTGGTTCTCGAATCATTTTCTTCATCATCAAGATCATTATCATCATCACATTCATCATCATCTTCTTCTTCTTCCTCTTCATTACTCGATTGATTCTCTTTGCAATTCTTTCGTTTACTTCGTTGATTTCGACAAGGATTACATGTCCATGTTGTTGATCTTGGCGGACAACGTAGCGGTGGTTCGTGACATTGACAATGATAATATCGTTGACATTGTGTACAATGTATGAGATCATTTTCATCGCCACATATTGTGCAATTCTGATTGAGTAGTTTAGGTATTGGTTTCGATTTGGCTTTGGTTTTGGTTTTTGGTCGGCAAGATAAACAATACCAAAGATTATTCGATGATTTTCGTGCTGAATCTTTCGAATCACGTAAACATTCTTGATGAAAACCGAAACAACATTGATCACAAACGAGTAAATTATCATCTTTCGATTTCTTTCGACAAATTTTACATTTCATTCCTTGAGTTGATTTATTCCATGTCACTGAATTATCGAATATAATCATAAGAACATGTAAACGTGAATAGGTTTCACATGTTCGACAATCATTCATCCAAATTTGTTGACATTTATCATTGAAATTCTCCGATAGATATTTATCGGCAACTGTTTGTTGCAATTGAATTAATAATTCAGTTAATTCCGAACGTTGATTTGCTTGTTTCAATTGATTTAACCACTCATTTTGACTAAAACCACCCAATGATCCTAAACGTAATCGTGTTTCAATATCTTCTAGCTCGTTTTTAAACGATTGTATAATATCATTTTGTTCTTGTTGTTCATCGACATCCATTGTTTGTGCTTTGATTTTCTTAATATTTTCGAATTCTTGATGAATAAATGGAAGAATTTTCTTGAGATTGACAGCTAAATTATGTTCTCGTATGCCACGTTCGTTTAATGATTGATAAACTTGTTGAATAAGATTTTCATCATCATAGAACAACCATTGATTCGATTCGTCGTTTGGAATGAGTTTTTCTTGAGTTGAAAATGAGTTCGATGTTGATTCGAATGAATAATTGATATTCGAACCAAACCAACCTTTCTCAACGAATAAACCTGGATAACCTCGAAAGAACCAATATCGATTGTAATGTCGATCGTAACCTAATGGTTTTATTCGAAAACCACATTGATAATTGACAAGTGCTTCTTGATAGATTTGTTCGGCTTTTTGTAGAGCTATTTGTCGTTTTTGTTTTAATTGTAATTTATGTGCTTCTAATTCTTTTTTCTCTTTCAATTCTTTTGACATGGCTACCATTTGTCGTCGACGTTGTAAGACCGTTTTTAGATCATCATCAAATTCGTCATTTTCATCGACGATCATCTGTTGATTTTCATCATTGCTCATATTCGATATTAAATTCGTCGTTTTCTTCGTTGAAATCTTTTCTTTTTCACCATTTTGCAATTGTAATTTCTTGTCTTTATTATCTTCTTCGTAAGCTTTTCGACGTTCGGCACGTTCACGTGCTGCTTCGGATAATGTTCGTGTTAAATACTCGAAATAATCGCTCATCAGCTCATTATCAGTTGTGATTGTATTAATAAGTAATAGGAGAAGATCAAGTTGATCGGTGGTATTCAAATCTTTTGCTTCGCAAATCGCTAATTTATTGAGAATACTTTGATTGGTTTCATCGTGTTCTTTGAGTAAATACAATCGAGTCAATTCTTGACAAGTATAGGGCGTCAATGGGATGTCAGACAATTGAATCGAATAGATTTCTTCGAACATGGGCGGTTCGTTCGATGAATTGCTTTTTTCATTTTCATTTGGATCGATTTCACTTTGTTCATTTTCACTTTTGCTTTCGTCGTCTTCATCGTCGGTATTCGAACGATTTTCATCTTCTTTGAATAATAATTTCATAAAAATTTGCAAAATTTCAAGAAAATAATTCGTAAAGATTTGCGTCGATGAATTCAAAAGAACATCGAATTGAAATGAACGTAGATGCATTTGCGTTGTTTTCGTTAATTGATCGTCTAATGCTAAGGAAAATAATGATTGACATGACGTACAAAACGTACAAATCATAAGCAGATTGCCGATCGATTGCGAATTGGAAAATAAGGTCGTTGAAATCTGTTTTGGAATTGGCAAATCTTTCGAAAGAGTTAAATCTAAATCTTCGATTGGCTTTTGTTCTTCGCGTTTCGATTGTAGGAAACGTTTTTTTTCCTCGTCAGTCATCGTCGATAAACGACGTTTGAACTCTAATTCATCGAATTTAATTTGAATCAACGATCGATAGTCGTCAGGCAAACGTAAACGTTGTTTATCGGTTAATGTTCGTGCACATTGAAGAATCAAACGTTGAAAAAACTTCGAATCAATGCCGCGTTCACGACGTGTTCGATCGAGTTTTTGCAAGAGTGAATTCGGCAGAACAACATCGGCCGTGTTTGCTGTTGATTTTTCGATTAGCTCTTTATGATTCGATGAATTCTTGGTGAATTTCATATCGTCTAATGTCAATTGTTTTTTTGATTTCGGTTTTTTCGGTTCGTTTCGAATTAAATGACTTTCATCTGTTAAAACGATCATCATGTTATCGGAATGTTCGGGTGGAATAGATGTATTATTATTGATTTCGAGTTGTTTCGATGCGAGTCGATCTTGTTCTCGAAGGATTTCGTTCATCGTTATTGTCGATGATTTAACGAATTTCGCCACTTCTTCGTCGGATATTCGAGATTTGAGTTCGTATTTTTCGATGATTGCCGGATCGTAGAATATCCAAGGACTATCAGCACGATTTCCTAGTCGATTAGCATAGGATCGAATGAATGTTTTCAATTTTTCACGATTTGGAATAAACGAACAACGTCTGCGAAGAAGAAAAAAAGACAATTGAAAACAAAATTGAAAATAATAATCTACTGTAATTCGTTTGGAAGAACATTTTCGAGCAGTTGATTGTCATCGACTAATCGAATTGCATATTTGACATTTTTGTGTATTTTTCCTTGAAGAGAATTTCGTTGTGATGAACGTTGTTTGGTTTCGTCGTTATCTTCGATTCGTTCGATCAAACCTTTGATACTGAAAGAAAAAAACGAAATCAGATTGATAAAATTTTCAAAGAATGAAGCTCAATTACATTGTCGAATCTCTTTTCTTCTTGAATTGTACGGGTTCATTTCGAACAAAACTTTGTCTTGAAAAGAAAGGGAAAAAAACGCATAAATATTCGACGAAAAAATCATCGATTTTCCTTTACCCAAGCAAAATTGAAACTTCTTCAGTTAGTTTTTCTAATGGTTTGACATCTACGAACAAAAAACATCGGTAAAAAAACGAAGAATTTCGATTTTTAGTTGATTACTATGATAAACAATATCGAAGATAATCGGATGGAAATACTCTGGCACGAGTTCATTCAGCGTTTTTCGTACGTCGATTTCGGATAGATAAGCTTCTTCATGTGTCAAGCCAGCTCGCCAGGTACATTCACATGTCCATCGTTCTAATCGATAGATTTTCATTAATTTGTCATAATAACTTTGATTATGTAGAATTTCTCCTGTATGTGGAACAACGAATGTTTCATCGGTATTTTCCGTATACTCATTTCGATTGAAATCAACTAGTTTTCTCCCAAAGAGCGGCATATATAAATATATATCTGAAAAAAAAAACAAAACTAATGCAAGTAAAATATATTTACTAACGAAAGACGAGAAGATATTGTCAAAAATCTGTTGTGTTAATTTCGTTTGACTTCGAAAGAAAATAATTTGTTCAGATTGTGTTCAGCTATGATGACTTTTCAATCGACTACAGATCGTCTTGTAAAACTCGTCCAGATGTTGGCGTTTTTCTCGCCCGACGGATGACGTTCTTTCGTCGTTCTTCTTTCTTCTTCTTCTTCTTCTTCTTTTTTTTGTTATATTTCTCTCGACGACGATCTGAATATGAGGAGAAAAGAATGCTTGTTTATGTTCTCTACCAATGTAACATCGACTCAACGTCGTTTTTGTTCTCAAACAAAACCATTATTTGATTGGTCGATGAAGGCTTGAAGTACAAGTCGAATGGTTCTTGTTTATTATTTTTTCGAACGAACGACAGTCGATTTATTTAGAGAAAATTTTTCTCGAAGATAAAATATCGTTTGCATTTCGTTATTTCTTTTTTCTTCGCATTGTTTTTCTCCTTCATTTCGTCTGTTTGCTTTTGATTTAAAGCGCGACATCTGGATACATTTTTACTTGTTTTTTTTTAATCATCGTGTAAAGGTGCCTAACTAACAGTTATTTATTTGTTTTCTGTCTATGATGAATGCATACGCCATTTCTTTTTCTCTAGATTTAGTTAAATATTTCGTCTTTGTATTTCATTTACAAAGTTTACTATGGCCGATCAATTAACTGAAGAGCAAATAGCCGAATTCAAAGAGGCTTTCTCACTTTTCGATAAGGATGGTGACGGAACAATTACGACGAAAGAATTAGGCACCGTCATGCGAAGTTTAGGGCAAAATCCGACTGAAGCCGAATTGCAAGACATGATCAATGAAGTCGATGCTGATGGTTTGTTTGAAATCGAGAAAATCGAAAACATCAACGTTTTGTTTTAAGGTAATGGTACAATTGATTTTCCTGAATTTCTCACAATGATGGCACGAAAAATGAAAGATACTGATAGTGAAGAAGAAATTCGCGAAGCATTCCGTGTATTTGACAAAGATGGTAATGGATTTATATCAGCTGCTGAACTTCGGTACACGAAAATGAAACAAATAAATAAATAGATAAATAAAATTTTGTTTTTATTCTAGTCATGTGATGACCAATTTAGGTGAGAAATTAACGGACGAAGAAGTCGATGAGATGATTCGAGAAGCAGACATTGACGGAGGTAGATTTTCATAGATCGTTTTTATGCCTCGATTCAATTTGTTTGTCTTTCTTAGACGGTCAAGTCAATTATGAAGAATTCGTGACAATGATGACCTCAAAATAAAATTAAATGACCAAAACTAAAACACGTATCCATACATTATTATTAATTACATAAAAAATTTTTTTCTTTTGTTTTTTTTTGTCATCGTTGTTGTACGCGTGTGTGCTATTTTCTTCTTCTTTTCGTTTGTTTATTTACTCTGCGCTCTCTTTTTTTTCAAAAAAAACTTATTTACTATTCAACAGACACACATCAGTCTCTCTTCTTCTGTCACCAAAGCAAAAAACAAAACAATATACTCTAGCACATTGTAATTCTTTCTCTTCTTCTCTTTTTGCATCATTTATAAATATCGAAATTCTCAGCGAAACATCATTCTATTAAAAATCGATCAGCAAAAGAAATGACACCTGTCGCGTTCTTTTTTCTGCTTCAAATAAGAGAATTGTGGCTTTGACATACACACATTTATATGTAATTTTTCTAAGCAACATATTCATGCATAACATTCGTTTTGTGTATGTAGGAATTATATATTGAAAAAACAGAAAAGAAAGAATAATGATAGAAAATATTTTCAAGCTTTTTCTTCTTGTGTGTGTATACATTTTTCTTTTAAAATAAAAATACAGAAAAAACAACATCATTATCTGATGATCATATGTTGACAAGTTCAACTGTGATATGTTCGTTGTAAAAACGACGAGACAGAGAGAGAAGAAGAGGAAAAAGAAAACTTGAATAAATCTTCTTCCGTTTTTCTTGCAGTCGAATGTAAAAAAAGAAGGCAGGAACAGCAAGTTTAACATCGTCGGTCGTTATTCGACCGCCGATGCAAGAAAAGAAAAAAAAAGACGAAGAACTTTCAAGCAAAAAAAAATGGAGAAAGAGAAACGAAGGCGAAGGAGAGAAGAATATATATATATAAAGGGAGAGAGAGAGAATCTCATTCTACCATTACCAGTCTACTGAAGTGAACAAATACAATGACAAGCACCGAAGCTGTAAGTTTTTTTTTTGTTATTCTGTGTCTTGATCATTTTCTTTTCCAATTAGAACCAACAAATCGGATTAAATACGCAAGGTACAAAAAAATAACAGAACTTGTTTCGCGATTAACTTTTTATTTAGATCTGCCATTAAAATCTGTTATTGAAACGCCATTAACTGAATCACTAATTAATGAAGTATTTCATCAACAAAATAATGTAAATTAAACCGATAGTTTTTCATTCGTAATTTGCTTTGTTGTTGTCTGTTAAAAAAGGATGGATCATTTCCGGCAACAGACAAATTCGGCCAATTATTTCATGTTGATTTCGAAATTATTAAACAAAATTTAAAAACCAAAGGTTTAGATGCATCAGGTAAATAATCGAACAAAAAAAAACGATGATAATAATAGTAATAATATGTTTTATTTTCGAATTCAGTTGAAGATGAAATCCATCGATTAATTTCAACAGCCACTATTCTTTTTTATATTCTTTATCATAGTCAAAAAACTAAATTTCCTGTGGATATCGAGGCAATTAAACAATTTGTTTCGAAAGCTCGAGCAGAATTAGAAACTGTAAATAATGACTAGATACCAATGATTATCATGTTCTTTTCGTTCTTTTATATGATTTAGTTGTCAACAAAAGATGATCCAATTGTTCAAACTTATATTGATAAAGGTGAATTAGCTGTCAAATACGTTATTGATACACGTGAAAAACATCAAAATCTTTGTCAAACTCTTAATCTTCCATATTCAACATGGGAATCTTATATTCAACATATGATGGATTTAGATAATCAATCTTAGAAAGTTTTCTTTGTATTTTTTTTTCTTCTTTCAAAACAAAAACAACAACAACAAACAAACAAAATGAATCTAACAGTCGTGTTCGTTTTCTTTGAGCTTTTATAAACCATTATAAAATCGATGTTGCGATTCTTGATTTAATAAAGTTTTAATCACTAGAAAAGAGAGTTCAAAATGAAAATAATAAAAACTCAAAATTTACATTCTCGTTGCTCGTTATCGAGTTCTGATTTAGGAAAATCAACGTCAATTGTCACGTAGAGATCACCGAAGACAGTATTCCGATCATATTGTGGAAGACCTTCACCAGTTTTTTTTATACGAGCACCAGGCCAAGTGATTTTGTCACGTTTGATTGTGACCTACAGATAGGAAAAAAAGTGCAAAAGAAGAAGCCATATTTCTTCGTACTAGATGTCCATCGAGATGTGGAAATGATATATCGAAACCATTCAATGCATCTTGAAGTGTAATTGTTAAGTTCGTATAGAGATCGTTATTTCGTCGTTCGAAATGTTGATGTCTGAAAACGAAGGTGAAGCCATTTTGAGGGTGTTTTTGAGTCGAACAAAGTTTTACTTTTGAATACGAATAATAAATTTTAAGTCACCAGGTTCGCCGTCAACATGCGGTTCACCTTCGGAGAGAAATGGAATTTCGAATCCATTGGTTACACCAGGTTCAACTTCGACTTCTAATACTTTTTCCTCGGTTACGAATCTACAATGAGAAACAAAAATCTTTCGAAACAAACGAAAACACTTTTGAATTTACTTTATATTCGGACATTCATCGCAGACTTGTTCTTGAACCATTTGAAACTATGAAGAAAAAAAATATAGATTTCTTCTTCAAAGCAACGTCAATTAGCTCGTACTCTTCCAGGTCCGACTTGTGTCGTACGCATTTCCATTCGACAGTTGCATTTTCTCGAGCCACCTGTTTGCTTAGCCACAGGTTTAGCTCGAACAACCTAGAACACCGATTCTTCTTTAATTAAATTGTGATTTTTTCAAAAAATTTTTACCTCAATAAAATTTCCATTGTAAACTTCTTCTAAACTAACGTACAAATTCATGACTAAATCTCCGCCACGTGGCACATGATGATGATGACCATCATCACGTGAACCGCCACCGAAATTGAAGAAATCACCGAAGAAACTAAATTTTTATTTTTTACATTAAAACCAAACAGATAAATCGTTGTTTTTCCTACCTTGAAAACGGATCATGAAAACCATCGCCACCTCCTCCTTGTTGTTTCAAACCTTCTTCGCCATGTCTATCATAAATCTTTCGTTTGTCCGGATCCGATAACGCCTAAATACAACAGGAAATTTATATATATACTTTTTTTTTTCGATTTTGTTTATCTGTAATTACTTCATAAGCAGCACCTAGATCTTGAAAACGTTCTTGTGCATGAGGATCATTGGTATTCTTATCGGGATGTAATTCTTTGGCTAAGTTTCGATAGGATTTTTTTATTTGATTTAATGTTGCAGTTCGAGGTAGATTCAAAATTTTATAAAAATCACGACTAAAAAATATTCATTGATATACAATAAAAAAGGCAAAAACAACATCACAGAAAGACGGACCCAGCGAAAATCAATATTGGATAGAAAATCAAAATTAGAACAGTTAAAACATGAATATTCATCTAAAATTAATTCGACAACACCGGATAAATGCTCGATATATGTATGTATGTATGTAATTAGAAAACAGAAAGAAGTAAAAGGAATATTATTTGTTTGTTTAATCAAAAATCGAATATTTTTAAAAACACACGCACACAAATTGACAAAAAGAAATTATTTTTTTAAAATTGTAAAGGGTCGTCATTGGCTGGTTCGGATGGAGAATTTTTTTCCAAAAGTTTTAGTCGTCGATCAAAATCATCTAAGCGTTGCATTACGGTGGCTAATTGCGAAAGAATTGTTTCGTATTGTTTATCTGATACGTTCGAATTCGATTGGGCAGATGATGCATTCGACTGAAAGATATTCGGTTTGTGATCATCGTATGAAAAGAAAAAAGAAACAAGTTTTTTACTTGGACTCGTGACGATGCACCATTGTCGATATCTTTTCGTAGAACTGACGGATTACGACTAATAGTCGATTTAACAAACTCAACGCCGGCTTTTGTTTGATTGTTATTCGATGCTGAATTAGCACCGATTAAGTCGAGAACAGGTATCTAAAGAAAAAAAAACAGTTTCAATGCAAAAAAACAATTCGGTTGAATTTGAATTACTAATTTCGGATCGGCATCTTGTCCATCAAACCATTCATCAGCTGTGACGGCATAGTCTTCACTAGCTGTATCTGGATATAAATCACTTTGAAAAAGCTCGGACTAAACGCAAAACAACAACAAAAAAGTTCGAATCTATTTGCACTACAAGTGTGTTTACCTTTCGCGGCACAGTAAAACTGATAACTTCGCAAAGGCCACTGTTTAATAATTTATAGAAACTAGAAACACAAAGTCGAGGTTTGTCGAAGGTAAAGATGAGACAGAGAGATAAGTCTACCGTGCGATTTCACAAGCAGATATGTTCAAACCACGTTTTGGCATTGAACCAATGCCACGTTGTGGATCGGATGATTGATAAGAACTCAAATAGTGAATGTATGGCGCTTCAGGTGTATATTCAAAATACCGAATAGCAGAATCACCCTAAAAATTGTCGAATTTAGATTAAAAAAAAAACAAATAAATAGATTGTTACTTTTCCACAAAGGAAAATAACATTAACATCGGGATCGTAAAATGGAAAGAGAATTCCATTTGACGAGTCAAGTTCGACCATAGTTAAAGGAGAAGATAGATCGTTCTAGAAATTTAATTCTCAGAAAATATTTGTCATGCGAATGTGTAGATTTTACTTCGTCCCAGACAGCGTATTGTCGTTCAGCCATTTTAGAAAAACCCGTCGAAAAGATTCTTCCGTCACGTAGATAAACAGCTCGTGATGGTTTTGCACTTGCGTGACCTGCTCCTGCCTAAAAATTAAAAAGAAAACAAACCATTTTGTGTGAATATAATTCAGTAAAACTAATTGCTCGTACTTGAAGAACTTCGCCTGTTCGTGGATTAATTACTCGTAACATCTTATCTTTAGTTGATGTTACAATTCGTGAACCATTAAAATTCCATGAAATACTAATAATTTCTTGTTGACAATCGATTGTCGTCAAAATTGAAGCTGTAGCAACGTTCCAAACAAGAATTTTCATATCACCACCTAGTTACATTCATTGATTCGAGAGACTTTTTTTTGGTTTCATTTTCAATCGATCTTACCAGCAGTTAACAAAACATTTTGTGCACTTGGATGCCAAGCAAGTTGACCGACACGTCGTTGATGTGCAATAAGATCAACCGACGATTCAGTCAACGTTTGTGTTATACCACCATCTGGTATTTGCCAAATCTTGACGGTACAATCTTCTGAACCACTGGCAATGACATTGTCGTTATGCGGACACCAGGCTATATCGAGTACAGCTGATTTATGGCCGCTAACCAATGGCACTTCACGATCGATTCGACCGACTTTATCAAGTGGTAAAACAAGGAATGCACCACCACCAGCTGATTCGGTAATAATAGCCACAAACTTCGGATTAACCGCACAGAACGTTGAGTCCCACGCACTTTTGGTTATACGAATGTTATCGTAGCATTCGGATTTTTTCGATGCTTGACCGAAAACATGACTAGAGAAAATAACAGAATATGCGTTTGGTTTTCGTTTTTGTTTGGTTACCGAAATTTGCTGTTTCGAACAACTCGAGCCATTTGAAAACAAGAGAAAAAGAGAGAGAAAAAGAAAACTAAATGATACACCTAGGGAATGTGATATGGAATGAAAACGACAACGACGAATACAACCTGAAATAAATACAACAAAAATTATTATCTCGAATAGTCTCTTCACATTTATTTTCTTTTCTCTCTTTCTCATGTTCTTCTCTTTCTATGTGTTAATAATCACAGGCATTATATATATATTTTTTTCTTTTTTATTCAAGATAAACGAATATTCTCGTTTTTTTTACCTTTTATGGACATACTCTCGACAGACTACTCGGTCGACATCTTTTTATAGTAAAATAAACTTAACATGCGGTATATACATGTGTAATCAATACTCATTTGATTACTCATAATTAATCTTTCAAGCAGAAATGAAAAAACAACAACACCTACACGTTTTCGTTTTATATATATATATATATGTATATTTTGTTGAGTTTCAATGTGCACAGTAAAAATATCAATTGATACTTGATGAAAATGAAAACTAGAAAAATATTTGACCTTGTACACGTCCTATCTCTCTATCATCTCACCTTGGCAGTTGCATTTTATATGCCGATAAGAATGAAGAACTTTCTTTCGTTTCGTTTCGTTTCTCTCCGTTTATAACATACAATCCTTTTATGAAAGAAGAAGAAGAAAAAAAACAAAATTCGCGTTTATCTACAAATAAAAATAACAAATTTCGTTGTAAAAAGTAGAAAAAAAAAACGAAACGAAGATTCGACTATAGCTGCCTGACTGATGATGATGATGATGATATCTCAAAACGTTGTGCTTTTTCATTGGTTCTAATTCGACAGGTTAATTTTTCATACTCCCATCTATCAAAACTCGTTCTATTCGAATGAATTTTCGACAATTAAAATCTGAACAAGAAAATAAATAAAATAGAAAAATAATTTCTCTCCGATAACATCACAAACAAGACTATCAACAATCAATATGAATGGCCAATGAAAATCGACCAATAAAAACTGTAAAACGGATATGTGTGTATGTATGTTTTATTATTTTTTGAGAAAACAGTCCGACACTAAAGATAAATATGCGTTTGAATCGAAATTTGATTTTACTCGTGCTATGTTTCGTTGCAATATGTTCGGCAAAGAAGTTAAAAGATGAAGATTTTTCGGAATTCGATGATTTCGATCAGGATGAATTCGATGCAGGTGCCGAAACTGCATCAACAACATCTATTCCATCAACGAAAATCAATCACGATCAAGTTGACAACGATTTTCCCGACACGAAACAAGACGACGTCACAATCAACGATGGAAACGACGACGACGATGATGCCATGTTCGATGACGAAGAATTCGAAGCGCCCGATGCCTTTCCAACATCATCACCGTCGACACCTGATCTTAAAATTGCCGAAGTACCGGCTAATCTAACCGGTAATTCCTGGGAAGCATATCATTGCGAAGCAATTATGCTTATTATTTTACTTGGCTATTTAATTAATTTTCTTATTGGTCGAACTAAAAATGCTCGTCTGGCTAATTTAATTTTTCACTCACAACAAGATTTACTCGCGAAGAATTTTTCGCTCGTTGGAGACAACGGTCAAACACGAACGAATCCAGCCGAAGAACAAATCACAAGCATGCAGAAAGAAACAGAGAATCTCTATATTCTCTGGTGTAGCGGCCGAACAGCCGTCGAAAGCATGCTCATGGAAATTCGTTTTGTCAAACGACAATGTTTGTTCAATTCATTGGCGGCCATGTTGAAATCTGTTAATGATACATTAGTTTATACAATCGATTTTGGCAAAGATGAATTGGAAACATTCGTTTTCTGTTTAGCACGAAAACGTTCGGCTGCTCGGCTTCATCGAGATATGCTCGATCTAAGTCAATTTTGTTCCGAGAAGAAAAATGCCGATAAAAAAGGTTTGAATGGAAACTATCAAGTTCTCAGCGAAATCGGCGAAGTCACAACGAGCATCCTCGACAATCGAGTTGTTGATTTCATTGACAAATATCCCGATGCTCTTGAATATATTCACGTTAGTGATCAATATATGGGCATGAAAAACCAAAATCCCGATCAACCGAATCAAAATGCCAGTCAACAGCAAGATGCTTTGAATGTCAACGAACGAACTGTTCGTCGTGTTTTAATCGTTGCATTTAATTTACTTCCGCAAAATGATCGTTCGTTATCTGTGACTTGTGAAGTTGCAACGAACGATTATCTACGTTTAGTTTTCTATTTAATTGATCGTTTGAATACGTTTCGTTTAGCATCGAAAGAAGCCAAAATGAAAGCTATTAAAAATCGTCAACGAATCGAAGAACAATTTTTGAAAAATGTTAATCTTCAACGGCAAGAACAAGCTCAACAACGTCGAGAGGAGAAACGTCGTGCTGAGAAAGAAAAAGTCATGCAATCGGACGATCCCGAATTGCAACGTAAATGGGAAGAGAAAGAACATAAGAAGGAAATGAAACGACGTCAACCCAAAATGAAACAAATGAAAGTCAAATCAATGTGAAAACATTTCGACTCCTTTTCTTCTCGTTGTTGTTTTTTTTTCAAATTCAAATAAAGAACATTTCATCGTTTTCTTTTTTCCAACCGTATTTGTAGATAAATGTCGTTTCTAACCGGTACACATCGATTTCTCGATCCGAAATGTAACGAAATTTTGGATGAATTCTATGTTTGTGCGGAGAAGAAAACGCGAGCCGTCGGTGCTTGCGATGATTTACTAGCGAAATTGTATCGATGCAAAAAAGAAGATGTAAAGCAAATCGAATCTTAAAAATCTTCTATTCGTTTCTTTTTCAGCTCGAAGCACATCGACAATTGAATAAAATCGAAAGTGAACAAAAACGTCGTGAGCAGATCATCGCTCGTGATCCAATCATTCAAAAGAAAATAGAGATCTTGAAAAGATTACAAGAAAAACAACAAAATCAAGCATCAACTGATTCGAAATAGTCGTTTCGTGTGTTCTTTTTTTGTGTCTCTGTATTTTAGTATAATTTTCACGAAACCGAATGTTTGCTAATAAAATTCAACGATTGAAAGATGGAGGACGGAATAAAAGAAAGAATTTTAATCATGGCCACTATTATTTGACATTTTTTTTCTTTTTTTCTTTCTTTCTTCCTTTCATTCTCTCTATTGACTCTAACCGTGTGTGTAGACACACACACACACAATTTTGCTCTCATTTAGAAGGAGAAAAGAAAGTGCGATATTGCACATGACAAGTTTAGATTTCACCTTGAGAATTAGATAGAAATTTTTGCATTTTTCTTTTGAGAACAAGTTAAACACTTAGTGTCAAGACCTAAGTCTTAATCAATTGATAGTTTACAAAATAAATATGAATTTTTTCTTCATTTTTTTTTCTCGTCGACAAATATTCATCGTGTTCTAGGTAAATACAAGCAACATATTCATTCACTCACTCACTCATTTATTCATTCATTCCTCTCGTTTTACACGCACGATGTCTCCGAAGAAAAGTAAAACCGCAAAACCGGCATTAAAAAAGAAGGGAACCATGGCAGCTACTGCCGCTGTAAGTTCACATAGCAAAACAACGAAGATAGAATTTCCTCGTTCAATTAAAACAATATAATTGAATTCTTTATTGTTTTTTTTTCTTAGGAAGCTAAAGTTTTGCTTGGTACAGAGGTTCTTGCTGATACACGTATCGAAACAAAACGTCGTCAAGCGGCTGCTAAGGCAAAGAAACCAAAAGCCAAACCAGCCTTGAAACGACTTGGTACAATGGCTAAAACAGCAACTGTATGTTGAATAATCAATTGAAAATGATTTGATCTGATAGCTTTTTTTTGTCTCTCTTTTGAAATACAAAGGAAGGTAAAGCGTATGTTAAAAAAGCCGGCAAAAAGAAAGCAACAACTGGACGAAAACGTACAGGTGGTCGAGCAAAAAAATCATCGAAATAGATCAACAAACGCCCATGAACTAACGACATTTCTTTTTCTCTTTTAATCAACTTTTTATTTATTGTCTTGTGCGTTCTAACAACACATTTTTCGTGTTGATGAAATTAATCATTTACCGTTCTCTCTCTCTTTTTTTTTCTTTTCTTTCTTGTAAATCGTGATTTATCGTTCGTGTGTATAGATTGTATGATATTCTATCAATCGTTTAGTTCATTTAATTAAAGTAGATTCGCTTTTCGATTCAATAAGATAAGAAAAGGTCAAATTGATATCGGTCTATGGTCAAGTGCATGCTAAACGATATGATCAAGAGTTCAAAATCATTCGTCTTAACTAATTATCTAGCTCGTAATCAATTCGTGTTTTTTTTTCTCAATGAATACGCAAAATGCATTTTTAATTTTGTCCTTGTCAGAAAATATTTGATATACCTAACATATCAATTCCGATGGTTTAAGTGTAAAAAAGAAAACGAGTAATTTTCAATGACACAATTATTATTGATGTGTGTATATATATATTTTTTTCTTCTTCTGTCCTTGATGGTTACTATGTTCAGTAAGAAAAGGAGTATTCAAGGACGCACTCTCGAAATACATTACATGCTGCTGACATCGACTAAATTCATTTTTTTTTAATATGTACAAATAAAAGTTTTACTGATTGAAAGAATGACAAAAAAAGATATTAATTTGATCTTGAAATTGTGTTAGAAAATTGCGTGGTATTTGTAAATAAAAATGTTTTATCATCAAACTTAACACAAATATAAAGAAGAAAAGATGATAATAATTAATGAATATAACTATGGCCAATATAATGAGATTAAACGCAATTAGAATTGAATAGACTACTAGTGATAGAATATTAATATTTGATGGATTATTTTCATATGAAAATAACCAAAAACATAATATGAAAGTAATCAAACGGATAATAATTATTAATGGAGAAAAATTCCAAAGAAATTTTGATATTATAGTCAATGATAATGGTATCCATACAGTCGAAATTGAAAATAAAAATGAATGAATTAAATATGAAAGTAAAGCACCAATTGACACGAATGTCAATAGAATCACAATAACGAAAACAACGAGAACTATCACTTGTTTTAAATCATACAATTCATTTTCTAATTTATCTACACGTTGATATAAATTCGAGAAATGTTTTTCAAGTTGATATTCATTTGAATTTATTTGTTCATCATTGCTTGAGAATGATTGTTCGAGACAATCATGTACAATATGATGATCAAAATTACCACGACATAAAATTTGTTTACATATATTACATTGAACCTGAGATATTAAAAAATTTACGGATTTCTTTTTTTTTTGGTAATAAAATATCTACCTGTAATTCATCGAGAATATTTCTTAATACATGATTAGCATTTTTTAATTCATCATTATTCACAATTGATGTTTGACAAAATGGACAATGTTTTAGTTTACTTATACAACGATTACAAAATGAATTTTCACATTGAATATGTGTTTGAGGATGAACTAACGGATCGAAACATATTGGACAGATTAATGAACGAGAAATTTTCTGTTCGTTGACATATAAATAATTCAATGCCAATGGACTGATTGAATTATTGTTTGATGTTGTATGAATTACTTGATCACTCAGCCCTGATGGCATTATTATCTATAAAAAGAAAAAAAAACAGAATATTTTTATTGACAAAAGAATTCCAACGATTTATTATTCATATTAGTTGACTTAAACTACGATAGATTGATGATACACAATTAACATCAATCCAAACATACAAAAAAAGATCACTTGGTAAACTTTTATTAAACGATAGATTGAGCCATATCGATGCAGCTATTGTACACAGTTTTAACACGAAAAAAACGAGCCGATACGATAAACCATGATGTGCACCTATGCCGTGAACATAGATCGAATAACTTCCGAATAAAAGTATGGCCATATTACAAATAAAATTCATATATTCTAATATTTGACGTTGTTCATCATAGGATAAACAGAATTTACCCGAAATTGTTTGGGAAAAATTTTGTTCGCGAGTGGAAATATCAATGAATGATAATGAGGACGTTTGATTTTTTAAATCAGCTAATTCATATTTCATTTTAATTATTTCTTTATTCAAATAATAAACATCCGACAGGCATAGTAAAAATATCATACTGTAGAAGCCGGCAACAATACCGAGAATAATCGATGCTAAATTCGCTTCATTCATATAGAAATAAATAAAATGCGCAATGTCCTAGAAGAGAAAAAACTAATGTTACTTTTTAATTCAACTAAAATCAAATAGAATACATTCAAATTAATTGCTAAAACTCATCAGTCGCATAGAAATAATCATCATTTAGGTAGTATGTGCGTGCGTATGTTGTTTTGTTTGTTTCTCTCATTTGACTGGCAGACTGTACGAGCCAATGAAGATAAGTTCGCGCTAGTTAAGGTTAAAAGGAACATGAGATGATGCTTATTTTAATACGAATAAATTTTCCCGGATATTTAATTATTCTAGGTTAAAGAAGCAAAAAAAGCAAGCGTATCAAACGCTCTTGGCATGTTTACGATGACAAGCTCATCAGAAAGTATGTCACTGCCAGGTAAATGATGAATACGAGTCTTTTTTTCTATTCTCATTAAAAATGAAGACGTAATCAACGTTTTTTTTCTTCGTATTTTTGAAAAAGAACAGAATGTGACTCGATGTCTAAGCTGGAACTCATGATGAGTGCCTACCTAGATTTCGTAGTTCGTAAATTCATTGAAGAGAGAAAAAAAATAAAACTATTTGTGTCTATATGCGTGATTTATTTTCAATATTTATGCTTGATGATATATCGAGAAAAAAAAGAAAGGAGATCAATTATCAATTTAAGTTTAGCCAAGACGATATCGAAAGAGAAGTGGATTTCTGCCCGTTGCTTGTCGTTCGAATATTTCATTATCATCTATACTACGACGATTTTGTTCGATGTCATTGAATATTTGTTGAAGAGTTTCATCAGTAATTGCTTGTGAAAAACAAACTTTTGTTGCATCTTCATAGACAATATCGATTTGATTGTCTTGTAAATAATCGAGAAATGCTGTGAGAAAATTGTTCAAATCGTTTAAATTGACTTGATTATTATCGATGAGATTTTCATCTTCAACGGCACGTTTACCTAAACGTGGCGAAAATGCTAAGGATAATTTTGGTGCACGTCGATTGGTATCACGATTTTGTCGCCAATGTTGAAAATACGGACGAGATATTGAGGCTCGTCGTTCACGACGTAACATTTGTGTTAGTTCAATTTTCGACATACATTGAGGAGATTTTGGTTGATTATCGAGTCGTAAATTTAATGAATGAATCATTTGAAAACATACTAATGCCACGAGAGCGAACAAGACTAAATCAAAAACGAGACGATAGATTTATTTTTGTTTGTTTGTTCGTTCAACTTACGATTGATTTTCTGCATGATGACGATGTTTGAACTCTTTATTTGAATATATTGAGAGAAAAAAGTGAAAATCTTTTGAGTATTTATTTAAATATCAATGCGATGGCGTTAGACTGTCGACAATAGTCATGCAATAGTCCGCTCAAATCAATATTTTACTCGTTTTCTCTTTGAATTGTACCCACACAAACCCATAAACGACTCTTTGAATATGAGATCAAACATTGAATTCTATTCTCGACTGGAATATACAATTGTAGTGATTAAAATAAAAAAAGAAAAAGAAAAAGAAAAAGAAAAGTAGTCTACGAATAATTTTGAAATGAGAATTGTTGTAAGAATAAATCCTTTTCTGTCATAAATTTCACTGCAATAGTTTCTAATTGATTGACAAAATTTGCATTATGTGCTGATTCGAGATTATGCGCAAGTTCATGGCATGTTAACATAAAATAAAAGTTAACAATCGTATGAATAATTGGCACTGATGCTGACGATGTCGATTGAAGGACAGGTCGAATTTTGTCGGCAAAAACTTGTTCGTAATATCGAAGATTGAAAAATAAAGCACGACGATCATTGAATGCAATACGTGCTAAACAACGAGCAAATTTTGATGAAACTGAAAAAAAAGTACATTGGTTGACGTACCTCCATCGATATCTCGATAGAGATGAAAACTTTCAATTGGCATTTGAAAAACATGTCGAGCTAAGCCAACAAGAAGCCAAGCTAATTGTCGAGCTTGATCGAACATTTGTTCGTTGACTTGAACATTTTTTTCGATGTACAATGGAAGTGAATGAAAGAGATCTTTATGACGTGTCATATTCGCCGAAGGAACGGCTTCGCATGAATGATCAATATCATCTTTAAAATGTTCTTGTTGAACGAATTTCGATTGCGTATACGTTCGACCTTTTTTCAGAATCGATGAAAGATTTTTCTCGTCGTTGGCATGTTGCCGAGAGAAATCTTTGACACGACCTGTGATTTGCGTGTGACTTTCATGGTATTCATAGTTCGATTCAGATTGAACTTGTTGTTGTTGTTGATGATGAGTCATTGACGGTTGAATAAGTTGCGGTTGATGTTGAAGAAGACGATCAACAGGTACGCCACGACGTTTTAGTGTTTCTAAGGGCGATGCTAATTTATCACTGATCGTATGAATAATTGTGTCCAATGGTTTTTTAAAAACAAATCGAGCTAATTCACTCGCGATATCGATATAATCGAAATCACGAATATGTTTTTGGATGTATAATGAAACTTTATTTTTATCCGATTCGATTGCGCATGAACTACTGTCTGTTGCCTAGAAGAAATCAAATTTCCGTTTTGAATTTCGGAGAAAGAGAAATATTTACGTTGAGTGTTATCGTTTTCTTTTGAAATGTTAATTGACATTGAATACCATCGACTTCATAAACCGAAAGACTCTGACGTAACATATCGACATGTTTATCATCGAGATTGTCCATTTTTTCACCCTGAAGAAAATTTCAATGAAAATAAGAATTTCTTTTCGATTTCAATTTACTCGATTATTGACAAATAACATATCGAGACGATATCGTATTAAATCACGTAGTTTATTTCCACGATCAGACGTGGCTACTTTGCCTTAACAGAAAAAAAACCACAGATTCTCGAAATTAACAGATGTTTTTGTTGTTTTTTCCGTACCTTTGTGTACAAGTGTTCGTTTGACACATTCGGATAGCCACGATGCACCGAATTTTTCATACAATTTCGTTAATTCCGGCTCGTCCGGTGGTAATAAAGGTCGAAGATCGATGGCACATTGATGATCATCATCGAGATAGATTTCATTTGGTCGTACAATCTCAAATGTTCGTTTTTGATGTTCGACAATTTGATAACCTAAACACCAAGCTTCGTTTTTCAAACGTTTGACTAGATTTGGTGTTTGTAATTCGTTGGTTGTCAATGCACTTATCGCTAATTGTCGAAGGCAACTTGTATATGCAAGTAATTTCGTTTGTAAATCACCGGTTCGTACATTCGAGAAATAATCTCGTTGACGATCGATTAATAATTCAGCTAGAACACTTGCCGATGGATTATGTAAAACACCGATACCGAGAAGAAATGAATTTCCTTCGGGACCATAGTCAACATAATCGATAAGACCGGTCTTATCAGTATCATCGAGCAGCAAAGGAGTTGAGGAGACCGTTTTAGTTTTTTTATTTTTCGGTGTTTTAACATTTCGTTTGCGTCGACGACCATTGGTTCGTGTAATTTCATCATCATCGTCGTCATCGTCATCGGATGACGGAGGAAGAATTACATTGATCTGTCGAAGTCTCGATGACGAACCATCAGAACGAATGAAAACTTGCGATGGTTTCATGAATTCATCATGACCAGCAAGTGGAATGAATGCAAGTTTCGACACTCGTTCGATTAATGGTCGACTGAGACCATCCAATTGATTCATGTAACCAAAGATTTTCGATGCAGTTTGAACATTTAGAATTTGATCTTTTTTCTCGATGAGAATATCAAATGCAGTGGAAAGTGTTGGCCGATCTTTGATGCCAATCAAACCAAGATGAGAATATTCTTCGAATAATTGCACAACATTGGGCAATAACGTTGCACATAGTGGACTTTCTTCTTTGAAAACTTCGTCAGTTGACGAGAGAATAACTGTTTTTTTAGACGAAAGTGAAGATGGTAGAAAGGCTCGTTTGATTTTGCCTGTTTTCCATAGTTTCGTATCATATTTCTGTAGATTTTCTACAAGAAATGTCAATCCTATTGGCAGTTTATAATGTTCAATTGATTTCAGTTTTTGTTCGTTATGTTCTTGAATAATTCGATCGATAAGTAATGATAAATCTGGTATTTCACGTACGCCAATTTCTTTAAGAAATGCATATTCACGTGAATAGGGTTCAATATCTGACCAATCAATAATCGGTAATGTTAACCAATGTAATCGATGAGCAACCGATGGAAAATGAAGATCTTGTGGAGCATATTTTCGTTGAGTTTCTTTTGTACCAAGTAAAGTCGTTCCAAAAAGACATTCACTTTGTTTAAGTGCATTAAAATCTCCTTCGCTCATATTATTTCGTTCTTCCATTAAATGTTGAATTAATGTTTTCATATTATGTGAAACTGTTGTTGACGAACGTGCATGAACAAATGATTGAACATTTAATGTTCGACAACCTAATTGCTTGAGAAAGTCCGATGAAACAAGATTCTCTTGATTTTCATTTGTTAATTCATCATCATCATCATCGTTGTCGGATATTTGCGGTACATTTAATGTAATTACTGGCAAATCGGACGAGAGAATTGATGATGGAATATAGGATTCATTTGGATGTTTCATTCCTTGATTTGTTGGTATACAAGCAATTGTTGTTAATGTTGTTTTTAATTTATTCCATTCGGTTTTATTCAATTGTCCTGAATGTTTCGAAATGATACTTAGCAAACATGTTGCTGTTGATTCTTGTGTAAAAAGTACTTGTTGACCTTTAAGTAGATAGAAATGAAGAAAATCTTTGAGTAACCATGGTGTTAATGAAAGTTGTTTCTGTAATTCTTCTCGTGAAAGATACGCAGCAACACTTGCCGGTAGAACGTGAGTTGGTAATGGTAATGTCGATGGAATATTGAAATTATCGTAGTTTTTCAATTTTTCTAATGTGATTATTGATGATTGTTGTGTTTCACGAAAACGTACAATTGATAATAAACGTTTGATATATTGTTTATCATCGAGTTTTTGACTCGATAACCAATGAAGAAATTCAACGAATTGATTCGATAGAAGAATTGTTGTTGTAATCGTTGATTCGATTAGTTCATTGGTAATTTCAATGATTAAATCACGATCATTTAATGCTTGAAAAAGACCATTTCGACTGAGATCATAGGGCACAAGTGGTAACGAGAGAAACGAATGAACGTATTTCGAATTTGCAATATAAGCTTGTGTCGATGGAATTAATGAAAGTTTTGCATCGGTTGGAGATCGTTTGACAGGAACAAGTAAATCTTTGTTTGAAGAGAAAAATCCATCGGCAAGAATCGAACCTATTCGAAAAGGAAAAAACGTTGAGTCATTTGATGAAATCTTTTCTTTTTTTTTGAATTTCTACCGATTTCATTATTTGGTACAGACGGTTGAAATGAAAATGATGGTAAGATCGAATCAAAATCTTGTTTTTCGTTCATCAATTGATCGTAAACAAATCTTGCAATTTGTCCAACGGCTAAAAGTAATTCTCGATTCCATTTTGATATATATGGATCTTGTAAATCGAGATTTTCTCGTTCAATCGTCGGAATTAAATGACTGTAAACATGCATGCCTATTCCCGTTGTTTGATGTGTACCAAGTCCAATGAAAATCAATCCCGATGGATGAATTTCTTGATTTTGAAATTTTAATGGTATCAATGAATTCAAAATATTCATGTGAACATCGGTTTTTTTCGATGTTTGAGATACAATATGACTCGGTGCGTATAGCAGTTGAATTTGTATACTTGGTGGTAAACTTTTCTTGAGTATTCGTCGAATATGATTGTGATATGTTTCATCAATGATTAATGTTCCATCGACAGATATATGATTCAATGTAATCGATGGACCATGTTCAATCGAAAATGTTTGTTCAGTTTGTACGAATGAATCGAGACGAAGCATGTTATGAATTGAATTCTTTTTGAATTGAGAATTTGATTTCGATTGTGAAATTGGTTTTTTTGTTTTCGTAACTTTAAATACAAGTTTCTGATTGATTTTTATCACAAGTTCAGTGATATATTTCGTAAATGATAGAACTACAAAAAAAAGACAATCGAATGATGATTCATATTGACGAAATCGCTTTGTTTTTCTCTGTACCTTTAGTAAAATATGCTTTGAGTTGATTCAAATTAATTGTTGGAATGATTTCATTTGTTGTCGATGATGTTAAACTTTTCTTTTGTTTCTTTTTATTCGGCGATTTACTATCGATAACTTCTAAATCAACATTTGTATTTGTTTGAAGAACATATTTCGTTCGCATTTTTAATATAATCGATGTTGATTCCGATTGTTGTTCTCTGGGCAATTTATGTCGATAAGTTGTTAAAGAATTATCATCTCGCCAAACAAATGCCATGTATTCATCTCCCGATGTAATTATAGGTTCTTCCGAAAACGAAAATACAGAGAAAAAGCCAACACCAAATTGTCCAACTGATTCAACATTTGTATTTCCTTCGGCAATAGCTGCTACACGTTTCCAATCGATTTCATTAAAAACTTGACCATTATTCATCGTTCGTATTTCCGTTATTGTTTGATCATGATCACATGTAATTTCGAAATGAAATACACGGGCTTGAGCATCATCGGAATTCTGTATTAATTCTCGGCAAACAACAAAATCCGACGAATAACGTGCGAGCATCTTGTCAATTAACATACGTTGATTAACTTCGACACGACTTTCAAAACCTGATTCTAATGCTTTCGCACGTAGAACATCCGTTGGATGAAGAGACTGTTTCGACATGTTACAATCTATAAAAATGATGAAGAATAAGTCAAAACAGCTCAGAGCTCGAACTTTATATACTCAATGAATTAGCTCAATATGTCGCAATTACGGTCAGTCCATGATCATATTTTCAACTCCTCTATTCTTTTTTTTTGTAAATTATTTTAAAAAACACGAACATTGAAGTGTATAAATAACTGACAACAGATAAAATACAAAAATAAGAAGAGTATATCAAGAGAGAGAGACAGAGAAAATGAAACAAAGCAAAGGACTAGATTGTTCACGAATAGAGAAATAGGACTAAGGGCCAAAGAATAAACGAAACTAAATGAATTCAATCATCCAAAGATTGAAATCGGACTCGATGACGTATTGTAGATGTTGAAGGATGTTTCGACGTATGAATTATGCTACTGGATGGCGATTTTGACAGAAGAGCAGTGGCAATCGATATTGTCTCGTCAGATAAATGTTTATGAGATTCATCATGATCTTGGGAAAACCTTCTAGAATAAACAAACAATGCCACGATTGATTATCTCGCTAAACTTCGCGTTTTTACCTCCAATCGAAATGTTTAATAAATGCAAATATAATAAAACAAAGACCGACAAATAATGTTAAACAAACGGCTGATGTCAGATTAATTAATGATTTCTAGAAGAAATATTCGAATTCTTTTGAATCTTCTTCTTCTTTTTTTTATGTCATTTCATCTTACACGGTAATTGGGCAATTGAAAATATTTTTTATTCGTCAAAAAAGCACAAATCTCCGCATAGAATTCATCTAAAAATCCGAAAACCTCATTGGTTTAATAAACTATCAAATCAAAAAGCAAAGTCATACGTTGAATTTGTGTACGTTGATCATGTGGAAGATTATGCGGAATACATTGATTAATAATCGACTAGCAAAAACAAAATGCAAGATTATCGAGAAAAGAAAAAAAAAATCTCTGCCGTACAGTGCAACGATTCCGTAGAATGATCAGTTGTTCTTCATTGAAATGCTTTCTCGGATATTTAAATGACAGAGAATGAACGGCTTTTTTTGAGCGTTTAAAAACGTCACAACGAAATATCGAACAATAATCAGCTAGACAAATAGCATTTTCATCCTGAAAAACAAACGCGTCAGTAAAACAGAAACATTGTGAAATATTTACATGATTTAATGTATCATTATGTCGATTGGATAGATGTAAATCAAGTTGATATTCAGTATGATACGTTCGTTGACAATAATTGCACAACCATTTTTCTTTAACACGAATTTTATTCAATTCCTGATCATAATAAATATCACGTTTCGATGAGAATATACATTCCGATGGAATTTTCAATTGATGTTTGTCATAAATTGGACCAGTTGCCTAATAAAAAACAAAAAATCGAAAAGAATTCACAATGAAAATGATAAATTTTCATTTACATGCGTAAAATATTCTCGAACGTATCGACTTTCTTCACGTGAACACACCGTATCACAAATAACAAGTAAATCAAACAACAAAATTATGAATAAATAAATCGTATTCAAACATGATATCATCTGAAGATTTAAAAAAAGACAAGGTTTTATCACAAAAACGATGAGATTATGTATCAATTTTAGAATTTTCATCATTTTCTTGTTGCGAATTTTTTGTTTGCTTATTCGTATATTCTAAATAGCTGAATACTGTTCCGCCAACAACCGAAAGCAGAATGCCGATAATCGTTTTTTCATTAATCGAAAGTCGATCAAATGCGAACATACCCAAGACGACTTGCAGAATACTTTTCAGAACACCGACAATACTTCAATTGAGAGAGAGAGAGAGAAAGAAAATGATAATTAATATTTTGTTTTTCTTAAATCTGACTCATCAACTACCTCGTTGTCAATGCTGAGTTCTTAATCGTGCACCAAAATGTCGATGCATTGAGTAATCCACCGCCGATTGTTGACAAAAGAAAATACAACCAAAAATCGACGGTTTTATAACCTCGATACGTTCGAAGATTGACGAATTCATCCGAAAAGAACATCATTGCCAAACAAATCATCGGCAATGAAATCAAACTATTGAAATATAAAATATCGTTGGCATTTTTCTTTTCACTAAATCGTTGAATTGTCAGTAGATAAAGTGAATGACATAAAACACTCAAACTTCCAATAAAATACGATTGAAATTCATACGTAACATCACCAATTGATGTTATAATTGCACCGATAGTTATCATGAATACACAAGCACATGTTGACCATTGAAATTTTTGTTTGTGTAGAACAATCATCGAAAGAACAAACGTCAATGCTGGTGTACAACGCTGAGCACAGAAAAAAAAAGGAATTCTTAGTCAGTTTTTTTTTCGTATTATTTTACTTTAATCACAATATAAATTGCAACATTCAGTTTCATTAAGGCTTCTAGTGAAAGAACTGTTGTTAAACAATAGAATATCGATGGAATGATGAAAGTAACGAGTTCGTTTTGATTGAGATTCGGCAATTGTATCCAATTAACATATGAGAATATTCGAAATGTAATGAGGATAAAAATTAATTGAGAAAAAATAATAAATAAACAAAAATTAAATTGCGCATATTGAAAAAGTGCTTTATTAAAAAACGCTAAAACAAACGAGAGAAACCCGTAGGCTAACATCGATGGTAGATGTAACATACTGAGATTATCTGAAAACAAACAAGAAATAAATGTTAGTGTTTTTT
>ERZ778027.904-NODE-904-length-58121-cov-11.635346_pt1 | contig 58121 bp, 59 predicted proteins | sample MGYA00375757_ERZ778027 | MGnify/ENA primary metagenome ERZ778027 (study PRJEB29350, sample SAMN05389817) | bioreactor metagenome | isolation source: Ammonium sulfate bioreactor | place: South Africa: University of Cape Town | collected 2014-02-18 ...
ATACATATTTCTTTAACAAAATATTCACATAAACAATGAAAGAAAAAAATATCTTTGGCTTTTTGTTTGTTGTTTATATAACTTTCTCTTTTGTTAAAACATATTGAACAGCACTGGCTGCATCAAGTTGAATTGTTGTTGGCACAATCCACGGTTGTTTCGTATTGATTTTATGTACATTCGGATCGTAGACACCTGTACAAACTAATATTGATTCACATGTTTTCGCACTTAACAAACGTGGATGTGTCAAAAGTCCACAATTCGTATAACTATCAGTTGATGATTGATTTTTTTGCAATAGTGCATTGTAAACATTCGCACCGACAATATCAACTTCAGGATTATCGCTAGAAATTCAATGTTAACATGCGTTGTTTTCATGAAAGAAATTTCAAAAATTCGTACCCAACGAAATACATTCGTTCGATTCTTGATTGACCATTAGCACGAGCTAATTTATTTGCAATCATTTCTGCATATTGAAATGAGATTTCATACGGTTTACCCACCAGTGCTGTATAAACTAACTCATTGCCACTAAGTTTCTATTAACAAAATTTCATTATTTAAAACAAAAATAAAATGTAAATATGTACTTTATATAAAGCTTCGAGACATGTTAAAAATGCTCCATGACCAAAACGAGGTAGATCTGCAACTGCTTTGAACACAAGATCTTTGTTACATGCAATGATTGGTATATGAGTACCGATATTCGATGAATTAGGCGTGATATTCGGATTACCATGAGTTAAAAGAATGTCTGTTATTATCTGTAAAGACGTTTCCCAATGAACTGGCTCGCCAAGAAGAACGACAGCTGCACAGAATAAATTTAAATGAGATCAAAGATAAAAAAAAAAGAAATCTACCTTCAATTGGACGAAAATCTGTTCCATGAACAAGACCTTGTGTTTTAATCAATTCACTCTATTAGAAAACCAAGCGAAAGATGTAATTACTTTTTCTTTCAAAAATAAATACAAAAGCTTACTAATTTAGCTCGATGTGTATGATCAACCATATCTAATTCAGGAAATGTCGAACACAATTTTTCTATCGTTGTTACATCTTTGAAACCGACCCTACACACACAAATTACAAAATCGAAAGAAAGAAATCCCACATGAATCAATCTTACATTCGAGCGATTTCTTCGACAGGACCTTGACCACAAACGAGAACATGTTTATTATGATATTCGGTTAAACATCTCATTGGAGTATGAGCAAGAACAGCTTGTTGAGTAAGAACCTAAATCAAATTTGAAAGTAGAAAATAAGAAATCATCGAATGACTTACAGGTACGCCGAGCATGTCTGATAATTGTTGAGCTTTTTCAGATTCAAGCATACATGTATTGGTAACGAATACAAATGGAACATTGTGTCGAATTAATTCTTGAATGGCTATTTTAGCAGCAGCAATTACATTAGGTCCTTTAGTTATAACACCATCGACATCGAAGAAGCAAGCAAAATTTGACTAAAAAAAGACAAAAAAAGATTTATTAATTTCAATGATGATATTATATTAGCTTACTGATTTTCGAGACATCATTGGATATAGAATGAAGAAACCGAGACTGATAATTTGTTTTGCAAGTATTGTCTTTAGTTTTTGAATGATTGTTACCAACTAATCGACGAGTATTTATACGTCGAAAGAGAGAGACAGCACGTCACGAGAGGTGTGTGAGGGAACGGAGAAAATATTTGAGAAGCACAATATTTTTTCGTGTATACAAAAGCATCCAGTGACTGAATAACGTTCTTTTTTTTATTTTCGTTAAGTATAACGCTCGTTTATTTTTCTGCAAAACAGGTCAAGTAACGAAGAGGCACAATGTACTATAAGAAAAATATTTTCACTTTTCTTCTGTTCTCTTGTTTTTCATTCTCAACATTCAACGTAAGTCAATCAATATCAGTCGTCTTTTCTTTGCTGAAAATTACGTTTATCTTTTTTGTCTTCATCATGAGATTCTCGATGCTTGAAGAATGTCTGTAGATAAGCTGTATACGAAAGTTACGACCCTCAACTTGTTTTACAATGCGTAGTGAGACAAACGAATCAGTCTTTTGTTATGAAAAGAATGTGGATATCTACCGATTGAAGAAGAATGACGATCTACAAAGACATACCATCAGGTTTCATATGCCAGTGGGCTCAGTTCGGCATTCGAAATAAAACAACACATATTTGAGCACAAAAAATTTGATAATTATAGTTTGTGAATTGCAAATGAAAATCTTTGAATTCGATAAAACAAACAAAAATCTCGCGATTGTTTATTAGTTCGGTACAAAATGTCGATCAATGACTTCGGCAATTACTTCAAGATTAAATTTCAGCTAAGAACTGATTACACCTGTTAAGACTCTCATTCTTTGAGGACATATTTTATTTTAAAATTTCACTTTTTCTTTCGCCTCGAATCGACGTAATTTGTTTTTTTTCTCTCTTGATCGAGTTTTTCACAACTACGTTGTCTATTTACGTACGAAGTGTAACCCTGATGTACCGAATCAAAATAAAATCAAGATTATATCGAATAAAGTCTGTTGTGTATTTTCTTTTCTCTGTGTTAAAAAGATAAACCGGACATTTTTAATTTACAAAGAACAAAAAACACAATGACTACAACAAAAAAGAAGAGAGAGAGAATGAGACAAAGAAAAGAGTCTAAAATTAATGAGTATTAGTTGAGACAAATAACGGTCGATATCTTGGTGGCGGTTCATTTGGTTTAGCCGACGATGTCGGTGAAAATGTACTTGTTAATTTCTCTTGTTCAACATTGACATGTTGTTCGATACCATATCGAAATGCACATTTACCCGTTAGAACTGTACGAACGGTTTGAGTTTGTTCGTGAACTTCGAATTGACCAGAACTCGCTCCTATTGTATTTGTACGTAATGCTTCAGCAAATATCGTTGCTAAATCGCCTTCCATATATTTATAATATCCCGTATTATTTCGTGTGCTAATCATAGCTGAGATTCGACCACTAAAACGTACTTCAACTGAAAAATCAGCTGAATATTCTTCTTCAGTAATACAAAGTCTACAAAAGTACAACAGTTAAATACAAACAAGTTTACAAAAAAAAACAAAGGAATTTACTCGGCATGAGCTTTTGAATGTGGTGCAACACGAATAGCTGAGTCAGCTGACCAAGTCATCAATGTTTCAAATGTTGAATCTTTTCCATAATCAACACGTTGTTCATGTCGAAGTCCACCGCCAACTTCAAGAACTTCATGGGGTAATTTAAACGTAACACAACCTTCTTTTTCTTTTGAAAAACCACGCATAAATGTAAAATTTAATGTTGTTACTGTTGTACGTTCAGCACGTAGAGAATATTCTTGTTCACTTTCGGTATTATTTGAAAAATGTGTTCGAAATAACATTTGAGATTTAGGCATACGTAATTGAGCTGGACGAGTGAAAACAGCTTCGGATTGCCAGAAATTCACACGTTTCCAATTGATTTTCACGTCGAGTTCTTCACGACGATGTTTCGAATCTTCTCGACTACGTTTTGTCACTTCCCACATTTTCCATACCTAAAAAAACATTTTCTCATGAGAATAGAAAAAAAAACTACTACTTAGCATTCATTGATTTTTAATTAAACTATTAGGACAATGACTTCTTTGACATACTCTCATTTCCTTATTCGAATTCGAACCTGTTAAGAACACATTTCCGGTTAGTTCAAAAATAAAAGTCAACGGATACAATGAATTCTCTCTCGATTTTCTTTTTGTAAAAAGAAACATTCATGAAAAAAAATCTTACTGTCTAGTCATATATGATATAATTGGCATCTTATTCGATTATGTTCAGTCTCGATCTAATATGTTATTATGAACATTAGATCGACCTGCTGTGTTCTTTGATTCGCTTAGTATATGTATATAAACAGCATGATATCTTTCAACTTACCCATTTCTCAATAATTTCATCTAAATCGACAATTGCTTTACTATGTGGTGCAGCATCCAAACGTTCCTTTATTTCTTGTCGTTGAAGAGTCATTGGCTAAAATAAAGATAAAATTATTGAGGAAATGATCCGTCAAACAATGAACACTAAGTCGGACATCGTTTCAATCGATCGTACGATTTTCAACGTAGAAAAAAAAACAAATTAAGCAGAAATGATTTACAATCGGTATGTTATTCAAATCATCATGCATGATGAATGTAATGGCGGCATCCGTTGAGCACTGAGGTAGAAAAACAAACATACTAGTTTCTCTTGCCCGCAAGGAGACACACAGAGAGAATGAACATGAATAAAAAATCACATGTGCTTGTGATTCAATCAGCTAGTTTCTCGACTCATTTTAATACAGGTATGGTATGAAAAGAATCTATACTTGAGACGAAAATAACATATCATGATTCACTACTTCAATGGCTGATTATGTTCGAATACTGAAAGAAAAGAAACAGAACTAATTTTAATGATTGATTCATTCCTAAGACGTCTTTTTCTATTGATTAATGTACACATACATGGATGTACAATTACTCATCGATAAAAAAGAAATTAATTCTTTCTCTTTTTGTCTCAACGCTCTTTTTTTTATCAATATCATCACTCAAAACAAGTCAATCAGCACGATGAACGATTTCTTTTTGATTTACTTACACTTTTTGTTTGATTGGTAATCAAAGGATTCGTTTGTAGAAGACGTTCAGTTGCTTTACTAGATATATCAGTAAAATTCGTATTACTAATATTGGTTACACCCGACATAGCAAAACAAAACAGCTTATTTTTTTCGTAGTTCTACAATCTCTCGTTTCAACTTTTCTATTAGTAATACTGCAGCTTTTTTTTCCTACGATTCTCGTCTCTAGTATTCACGCAGTTTTTTTTCTTTTCTCTTCTTTCTTTTTCTCTCTGATTTACCACTAGTCAAGAATGTTGTGTTGATGACGAAACAGAAGAAAAAAAAACGTCAGAGACAGAGAGAGAAAGAGAGAGAAAAGAATAGTTTTATATGTCTTACATCCAATGAGTGACAAGCACCAATCGAGGAGCTCTTCTTTTTATACGATTGAAAAAAAAACGCGGAGAAGAAGAAAAAAAACTTTTCCTATTATCTTTTTCTTTGTCTCTCATCGAGTAAATTCCAGCATGTGTTCTGTTGAGTTAGTCCAGTGCGAGTACGACCTCATTTTGTTAAAAGTTCCATGTATATCGCGTGTTAAACAACGATTATAAATGTCCATTCTCCCAATGGATACTTGTTCACTAGATATTCTTAGTTTAAAAAAGCAACAGTCATAGGGCAAAAAGTCAATTATTTTTCATGATTCACACACGCTTCGAGCTGAATAATATATGCACGGACGATCGGTAGACTACAGAGTAAGTCAGTGAATGTCACTAATCGGATTGTCTACTGTATTATTTTAAAGATGAAAATGAACAGTACGAATATAGATTTAGCTTTCAGTATAGAAAAACATATTGATTTATTATTAGGTTAAATTAGTTCATTCGATCGATAACAATTTCATGGTGATTTATATCTTATTTGTTAAATGTCATTAACTTTGATTTTCTTATCATATGTATGAATAAAAAAAAACTGTACCACCTGCTATGCACATCGTATCAAACATCTTTCTTTCTCGATATGATTGATATGATCGTCCGACGAAAGAAAACATCAACAAGTCATATAACCTTTCGCACTTACTCTACATTACACTAGACAACCTTCATGTCAATATCGACACATACATTCGAATCGTTGACAAGTGATTATTTCTCTTCTGGTTGAACTAGTAATTTTCTAAAAAGCCATATGTCTCATATAACACCTAACGAATACACAGAAACACAGACATCAGTCGTGCCAGGACAGTTAATTCAGTTCTCTCTTTTCTGTATTTCGCCTTCGGCTATCGTCAATAATCAACTTGCAAGAACAAACAACAAGTACACTCGAATCAATTTACGACTCTCATCTATATTCGCCTATTTCTTTTTCTCTCTTTGATCATCACCTAATCAATGACACTGATGACAATATGTTTTATCCGTTAGCCGGATGTGATATTTACATAAATGATCGAAAAAAGAGGGCTTACCGAACAACCGACCATAGTAATTTGACAATGATAAAGAAGATCTATAGTGAAGATACTTTACAAAAGAGATAAAGAACAATGAGAAAAGAAAAAGGATTAAGTTCAACGTATGTGTACAAAAATGATAATGTTCAGATTTAGTCTGGGTGTTCTAATCTTCATTCAGTGGTATTCGTTCGTTGTTTATACTAACAATCACGTATATGGGAACGTTTAAATTTCGATCATAGATTACAAATGAATCATATGGTTACCATTGACAGATAAATGTCGAACTGATTTGAAAAAAAGAAGAAGAAGCAAGCAAGCAACGAGAGAAACAAGTATTTCTCACTTTCTAATCAATCAATAATGAATGATAGGAAACTTTCGTTAGATAAACAAATATATACATCCACAATGATGATGAGTCCCTAGCCAGATGGTCAACCGATGATTGGAAACTATAAAAATGATGGAGACGTTCGACGAGTGATAGACAAGAGCTAGCAAGTGTGTATAGACGTATATTGAGTCACATAGACATTGAAATATGAAGATGTGATTTATGGGAATTGCCACGCGTGCATGAATCGAACTAATAAGATAACAAGGCACTAAATGAAGAGAAAGAGAAATATGAAGATTTATGTTGGACTCACATTTCCTATTTTACTATTCACATTGAGAAGAGAGAAAGAAATATGGGGGTCAGTTTTGTTTCTTCTTGTTCTCTTGAACATATGCTTTCTATCTATCAATTATTTTCTCATCTTATGTCTTCTCTCTTCTCACTTGTTCGTACATAAAAATGATAACAGGTGAACTGAAATCAATTATTGACACACGACTATTATTAACAACAATGTTTTTCTATCTTAAAGGTCGTCTGACCAATCTGTTCTTTTACTTTAGTTTTACAACAGACACTTGAACTTTAAAAAATTCAAAGAGCAAGTGCATCGAAAGTCAATTCGAATATTTGTACACAATTCCGCCTTGATTTATTCATAATCGAGTTTATGTCTTCGTCTTCTTAACAGGAAAAGCAAACGAGAATAATTAAACGAAAGATCAACATTACTAAATTGAATTTCAAATATGTTTGAACAGACTTTAGTCATCTGTCATTTTCACACAAATAATCTCTCTACTCTTATCTTTTCATATCGAATTGTGATTTTCCAATCAGTCAATGATGACTAATGTTTTATTTTTATTATTGTTAAAAATTGTGTCAACGTGTGTTTTTTTTTTGCAAATACTTATCAAACAGACAATAGATAAAAACTAAATACTTGAGCATTTAAACAGAGATATTAGAATAAACATATAGTGAAAAAAACAAATTCAATAGATAAGATTATGTAAAACGAACAAAAAACAAAAGATTGCTGCTGCTGCTGCTGCTTTTTTTTGAATAAATGCATTACGTCCATGTCATATTAGGTACAATACCTTAAAAAAGAAAATATATTCTCATAAATTTAGAAAAAAAGATGCAAATCTAACCTTCACGTGTTCGAAAACTAGGCAGATAGTTTTCATCGTTAAGGAAATATAGAGGATATTCGACAATAACACCCTGAATACCTTTTAATTTCTCACGAGCCTTGAAAAACACAAAATTATTTATCAATCAAAAGATAAAGAAAAAAAAATGAACAACTTGTATTGGATCGATGTCTTTCATTTTTGGTACATCGGAATACGAAGCAACATCTTCGAATTTTCTCACATTATCACTTGGTAATGTTGCGAATACTTCTTCGTAGATAAGTGCATTTTTTCTTGCAACATCTCGAAAATAAGTATAGAATTGATCGGATACCGGATCACTGATATCGATATTGAGCGGATTTTCATGTTGAATACCCAACATCATTCTATCGAAAAACAATCGATTATCGATCTCCTTTGACTTCATCTTCGAATGGAAAACCTACTGAAAAAGTTTCTTTCTCCAACTTGAACAAAATTTGCCAATTCGAACAGGTTTATTATCGAACAACGCGTCTTCTTCTTCTCGATCATTGATTACAATACAAAATTCACTATCACGTTGTCCAAGTAGCGAACGATCGTTTATATTTGCACTACCACATATTGCCATACGATCATCGATAATCATTAATTTCGAATGAACGTAGATAATTTCAGTTACCTTAAAATAAACAATCATTTGAATTCATTTTCTTAGTCAAACATTTCTCGACATACTAAACGACCCATGAGAATATCATGACCCCGCATACCAAAGAAACTTATATAATCATTAGGTGGAACACCTGAAATCATAATGTAGAAACAAAAAAAAAGATAAGAACACAATTTACCGGCTTTTTCAAGACGTTTAAATAACGATCCATCGCCTTTAGTTATCGAACACATGATAAAATAGAGCACAGCTTGTACAGCGTTTATATTATCAAAACCAGGTAATAATGGAAGAACGATATAAACTCGAAATTTTTCTCCGAGTCTAAAATTCAATGATCGTACAGAATTATCTCGTGATGAGATTTTTCGTTTACCTATGTGCACGTTCAACTCGGCGAAAGAGTGTATCAGCTAGATGATTTCGAACTTGCGAATCTTGAGCGATTGTTATGAAAAATTGATTCTGAGAAACAGATTTTAATGAAAAAAAAGTTCAATGTTTCCTTTCGATTTACTTCAATGTAAATGAAATGTTGAGCTGCATCAATCATTTGTATATAAGCATTTTGTATCGATGATTCAATCGTTCGTGTTCCCAACGACCACGGGCCAACCGAACGAACACACTAAGACAAAAAAATCGATCGAGATTTGTCTTTTCGAAATACTAAAATTACTTGTGCATTAACTTTATACGGTCGAGACTCGAGAAATTCTCTCCAATCTTTAACAATTAAGTTATCATCATCGTAGGATTTCGGCAATAGAAATGGATACGTATCATTGTTCAGATATTTTTCACACTAAACAAGCGAATATTTTCGAATTGAAACGTTTTCTTTGATTGTCACTTTATGCATATTCCATCGTTGGATAAAATGTCTCGCTACATCTCGAGCAGTTTCTCCGAAAACAACAAGTGCTTCATCATGCCACGGCATTCGTGGAACTGTTTTTCGATCGATATAATCTAATCACAAGAATTTTCGAAAACGAAGAGAATTTACTTTCGTTTACCTTCGCTGTATCGTTCGAGTGTTTCGAAATCTCGTTCGTATGCATTTGAATAATCTTTGCCGATGAAATATCGATGTTTTGTATCCATGACTGGTAACGGTACGTTTGGTATTGGTAGTTTGTCTCGATTTTCTTCATCTTCGGAATCATCGTCATCATTTACTTTTCTCATTTTCTAAATTCGAATTAAGATTTTCGATTTCCTAGAAATCGAGTTGGATTGATTACTTGTGCAAGTTTTATCCATCGATTTGCATAACGTTCTGGCCGTCGAACGACCTCATCATCCTGTTGAAATGCTTTATCATTCGACGCTCCTGCTTCACCTTTAATATTCATTTTAGGAAAAAAACAAAGAAAACAATTTAGTTCATTTGTTCAGAACAACTAAGAATTCTTTAACAAAATCATGATTGCCCCGTGCTATCGAAGAAAAAGCCTTGTAATTATATAAGCAATATAGCAATTAAGTGTCGATTTGAGCAGAAAAAAAAGAGGAGATTAATATTACGATAATACTGTTTGAAGCACCTTTTTAAACGTTATTTTGGGTTATACGCTATTTAGTAAAAAATGTGGATAATGTCGTTTTTTTTGTCGAGATTCTATTACCATTATTAAGTTCAGTATCACTTCCAGTTTCGTCGACTCCTAATCAAGTAATAGGATTTTACAGAGAGGTTTCTGTTAGACGAGATTCGTTGTTTGTTAATGATGAAGTTTTCTCGCTAAGAAACTAAAATAAATGTTTATTTTACCTGATAGCTTTGATTCAATCCCTAGAAAATCAAACAAACCAATTATTTCCAATAGATTTCGAAGAAGAAAAACGTACATTTTTGTGCAACAGTTTTCAAATGATGTCCTGTTCCAGCGGCATGATTTTGACCGGCAAATACAATATCTTCACTTGCTTTATTCGGTGCATTCATTGCTGTTTTCATGTGATCACTACCCTGAAAACCAACAAGTGACTCGAATTGTTGCAAACGAGGAATCTTCTTACCACTGCAGGCGTTTCACCAGCTTGTTCAACCATTTGTACAGTTACTTTTTCTGCTGTTTCAACTGTTTTAGCGTCTTGAACTGCATCTTCGGCTGCAATTTGTGACGGCATTTTCAATTCACGATCATTTTCTTCGCCCAAATCGACAAGACTAAAAGAAAAAAACTTTTCTCGATGATTCATTTTTCAATTCAATAAAATCTGTCTACCGCATAAAATCATCATCCCAACGCCCGTAACACAAATCAATGCCGCCAACGAAAGCTATTCTTTGATCGATGACGACCATTTTTTCATGATGAGACCAGAGCAAAACTCCGCCTTTCGGATAATGATTTGGATGACGAAGGACCTTTGTTTTATTTTATCATTCGTTTCAAATCAATCGTTTTAAATACGAAGAAACTTACTTTGATAAATCCTTTTTGACTTTTGGATACGAGAGCTTGTTTTGTATATAAACTATTTAGACTTACGGCCATAGTCATTTCTTTATAAACCATCACATAAACACGAATACCTTGATCCTGAAAATTGATGAATTAGCAAAGAAAAACAAACAATCAACTTTCATTTACAGCTATTCTTCCTAAGATTAAATCCAATCGATAACTTTCATCATCCGACGGTCTAATCATCATAATCTCCGGCGATAACCACCAATCAGTTATAAATACTTCTTCTTTAGCTGTTAAAAGTGCTTTTGCTACAGCTTCCATATACGATTTACCATTAACAAACCTTTAGAAAAGAAAACATTCATCGATATATTCCCAAGAAAACAACAACAACAACACTCTCACCAATAGGCTAATTGTTTTTCTCTGACAGGTGCATAGGAATTGAAACGACTTGCTGTTGCACTAACAAATCCTCTGGATTGCTCGATAAGATTATTCAAATGATTTGTCCATTCATCACAATCACGTGTTGTTCGACATTTAACAAATAAAGTTCGTTGTAAATTTTTGATTTTAATTCCATGATAAGTGCCAACCTTTCGAATGCCTGTCGAAATATCAAAACCTCGATCGACTAATAACGGAAATCGAACTTCATTCGTATCCGGTCGAATATACACGATATAACTATCTTTTATAACAAACCATCTAAATTGACGACATGACGAAAAACTCAAACAAAAGATTTTCAAACAAAATTCAATATACTTTCGTCCATGATGAAATTTACATAAATCACAGAAAAAAGGTAGACGAAAGAATGTATGTTGACCTCGATAATCATCGTGCGATCGTTTGGATAGATAACCTTCTTTTCGACTAACTGATAGACCGTAAACGAATGATACGTAACTCACACCGAAAAATTCACGCTAAACTTATGTATAAATTTACAAGATCAAATATCGTTTTAAGAATTACCACGGCGGGATGAGATCGAAATTTTGGATGTTTGAGAACTTTATTTAAATATTCAGCAAGAATTTGCTACAAAGCAAGGAGGAGAATAAAAATGAAAATGAATTCTTAAGCACTTACGCAACGTTCTCGAACGAGAGCATCGTTGATAAATGCTAAACGATCGTTTCGAGTAGGAAAACACGGATTTTCATTGTCTTCTTCCGTAGTTCTAAATTGAAAAAAGGATTTCGAAAACAAATATTTTTATATTTTATCACTTTTGAGAACATAATAGAAACGAGACAGACGAACGAACAAAAGTATATTCATCAAACTTACGGTCGATGGAAAAGAAATTTAATCGGTTCATTTCTCGGTATTGTTCGACAATGTGCATGAGAAAAGTGTAAACTATGATCACTTTATTTGATTTATTTTTATGAATTAAATCTGTAAGTTAAAATGCAAAACAGTTCTCATACATACTTATCAAGTTCGCTAATTGTTCGTTTTGTTTCTGCTTCAACAAATTGAATCAAAGATTTATGTAAATCACTAAAATTTCGATAACGTTTATAAACTGTCCATTCAAATGGACCATGTTTTGTTGTTACACAATAACTACAAACATTAGATAAATAAAGATTGAACTAAAGTTATGAATATCAAAAACATACAGATAAGGATTCAAAAATTCAGAAAAACCCGTATAAATTCGTTCCGCAACGATCGACTTGACACGAACAGGTACATTAGGGATAAATGTTTTTCCACTACGAGTGTAAATATGCTCAACAGTAAATTTTCCAGCTAAAAACAAAATGATGAATACAATTTTGATTTTGTTTTCTCTCTCTCCAAATAACAAACCTCGCTGAAAACGTTCATCAACAAGTTCAGTAAAATTATTATCGGGATACGGTAAATATTCATTATGCTTTCGATCAGGATGGCCTGCATGAATAGCCAATTCAGCCATTCCAGCTGTATGACGAACCAGAGCGCTAACTCCACCTGACTCATCACGAACTGCCATCTGCAATAGTTTTCAAAAATATGACTTTTATGTCATCACGTACGCTAATGTAAGTAAACAAGGAAAAGAAGTGGAGCGAATAAACCCCGTCGATAATGTGACTCAACATTTATATACGTGTGTGTGTGTCTGCGTGTGTATATATGAGTTATAAAAACAAAGGAAAAAATAACTTCCATAATATCGACATGTAAACAAAAGAACAAATGAAAACAAACTGCGTAGACATGCAAATCCTTTGGGATACATAGATATTTTGCTAATACTGACAACAAAAGGATCTCGTCTGACGCAAATCGAAGAAAATACTTTTGAATAATCACAGATACTGTTTAATAAAATTAAGCGTGAACTATACTTATCTGAATTATTCTATTAAATAGATAAAGCGGATCATCATAATGAAAAGTAATTATTTACAAATAAATAAATATTTTCATAAAATGAACATTATTAAAATAAGAAATTAACATTGAAACGGAAGGAAAGATTGACTAAGGAGGTGCTTTTCCTCATCACGATATTGAGTAAGTAGAGCATTATATGTGCTCTTATATTTTCTGCGTGTTCTCCTTGGATTTTGACGAATAAAATTCAACTAATGAGATGTCACTCATATCGAATATTAGTAAATTCAACTCAAGTCATATATCTATCACATCAATACTTGTCCTATTCACTTGTTTTAATGAATAGTTTGTTCGTATGAAGAAACTTACGTTTATAAAATACAGTCAAATGTAAATATTTATATGATATTTGAGATGAACCCTTGGGCGATATGCACTCAACCAAGATCAAGAAATATTATATTCTTTGAAATTATTATACTTTATTCTTATTCAAATTATATAGATCTGTTCTCATGAAAAAAGATCTTCTTAATCTCTCATTATATATATGTTCTCATCTTTATAAAAAAAAATAGGACGAAAAAGAAACGAAATATTTTCGTTTTCGTCATAATAAATTTGCAAATCAACGATTGACATATGAATATGTTGTATTCGAAGATCAAATTCAGTTTGAAATATCAACTCATACTGAGATAATAGGATAATCTCAGCTATCGCTTTTTCCTTAATCGGCATTTAAATAACTAACTCTGCATTTAATGGTTAGTTTAATAACGATTACCTTATTTATTTCATGATACGCGTAACGAACAGAGTAATGATCATTTAATGATCAATAAATAATATTATCGATTATATAGGAAAACGAGAGAGAATGGTATTGATCGGATAAGATGTCACTGTAAACGAAGCACTGTCGATCGGTTAAAAATTCTGTCCAATGAGATTGGTTTATTTCGAACGACACAACGACGACGATACGATTTTCTTCTTCATCATCATCTAGTTGAATTACTTAATACAGTAGTAACTGATCGATTGATTCGTTTTGTTAAAATAAAATATTTGATAATGACAGATTTCAAACGATTACATATTGAACGTCCAATCGATGATGGACAAGCTTTGACTGACGATGAAATCTATTGGAGACCACTAGCAAATTCTCATCCGACGACACTTCGTGAATACGGACCTGTAACCACTATTGACATTGCTCCAACTCGTCAACAATGGATATCAATTACAGATTCAACTCGTGTTCAAATCTATTCGCCTGATACATTATCACTTGTTCGATCATTCTATTCATTTAAAGATACAGCTTATTGTGGTACATTTCGTTCCGATGGTCGTTTGGTTTGTGCCGGTTCAAAAGACGGTATTGTACGTGTGTTCGATTTCGAAACACGTACACAACTACGTCATTTCAAAGAACATCAAGGATCACCTGTACATTGTACACATTTTTCACGTGATAAAACATATATATTCACTGGTAGTGATGATCGAACTGTACGAGTATTCGATTTAGCAACCGAAAAACAATTATCAAGATTCGATCATGTTCATACGGATTATGTTCGAGCATTGACACCAGGCTCGACAACCAATCCACATTTATTATTAAGTGGAAGTTATGATCGAACAATGAAGTTAATCGATCGACGTATATCGAATAGTGATAATATTCTTATGAATTTCGATCATGGTGATCAAATTGAATCAGTAAGAATTCTACAAACAAAAAAAAAAAGAAGAAAATGAATTGTTGTTTTTTTTCCTCGATTGATTAGGTATTAATGTATGCAAATGAAACTCTTGCAATAACAGCTGGTGGTCTTTATTTAAAAGTTTGGGATTTATTAGGCGGCGGTCGTCTATTAGCATCATTATCAAATCATCATAAAGCGATATTATGCACAGGTTTTACAAGTGAACAGAATTATATTCTATCAGGTGGTCTCGATCGTCATGTGAAAATCTATGATGCAACAACATTTCGTGTTGTTCATACGATTAGTTATCCTGATGCTGTTCTATCGTTAGGCATGATTGGACCTAATGATCGAGCATTATGTGTTGGTATGCCCGGTGGTTTGTGGTCGGTGAAACGACGTGATGGAAAACAACAAATGTCAAGTTCATCGTCAACATTATTGATGACCAACAATTATGAATCAATTAAAAACGATGCAAATAACGAACAGATATCAACATCGAATTCACTCGTACCAATCGATGATGAATCAACAAATGATACCAAATCAACAGCATCGTCTGGCTCAAGAAAAACCAAATCAAGACGACGATTTTTTCCATCTGGTAAAATCGATTTTTAGAGATTTATCTTAATAATTTCTTTCGTTTTTGTGTATAATCAAGGTATTGTTACACCAATAACAACAGATCCGATAGCTACAGCTAATCGTCGTCCTCGTTTAGCACCGTACGATAATTATCTTCGAAAATTTCGTGCATCGGCTGCATTAGATGCTGCATTTACATCAGCATTGAAACGTCGACAACCAGAAATTGTTTTAGCTCTTTTCAAAGAATTATCACGTCGTCGAATGCTGAAACAAGCATTAGCCGGTCGAGATGATTTATCTCTTTTGAAAATTCTTCGTTATTTACAAAAACATATTGCTCAAACAACGTATATGCCCGTATTAATCGAAGTTGCACATCTAATATCATATTTGTATGATTTTTCCTTGCCATCATCGGATAAAACCAATAAAGCGATGGAAAAATTACAAAAAACGATTCATGATGAGCTACAATTTCAATCCGAATTAATGAAAACCAAAGGTGCCATTGAAATTATACTTGCAGCAGCATCAACCTCAACATTAGTACAAACAAATTCTCCAATATCAAATAACAACAGCAACACGGTGATTTCGTCATTGTGATGGATGGATTGTTCGTTTTTTTTTTCTTTCTTCTTCTTGTTTTTGTGTGTGTTTTTTGTTTTGTTATGACGAGCGTGAACTATGCTCGATATTAAAGTTGATTACTGCATAACATCTTTTGCATACATTCATTTATCTATCGAGAATAGATGATTGTTTCTTTTTTTTTTGATGGATATGTCTACGAAAATCGAAAGATGAGAGATAAAGAGAAACAACAGATGCAAGGCAAGTTTTGATTGACATCGAGTACAACATACAATCGTCGAGCGTAAGATTAAGTAAATACATAACTGACTCAATATGTCTCTTGAATTTTTTGTTTTCCTTCGTCTTTCTGAAGGATCTATTTCAGTTTTGTAAGATGTAATCGTTGATTTGAAATGAAATGAAGTGGAGAAACAACACAAAAAGAAAGAATTGAATTTCGACGGAAGAAAAAAGATACTCTTGTTTGTCATTTATGTAAATGTTCGTAATGAAACAATAGAATGAAATCAAATCAACAACTCCCTGCATTCTGATCATTTAGCGAAAAATCAACCGATTTGTCGTGAATTATGTAATTGGCAAAGAATCACATAATTCAATGTGAATAATCGAAAAAAAAAGGTATATGGTTTCAGCACTCTTTCTCTCGCGTTATGCCATTGATGTTTTCTTTGACGGAAGAAGTCGATTTAAAAATGTCAATCAACTTGTCGATAAATTTTTTTTCTCTCTCTCGTAAGTTCAAATGAGATGATACTTAAATTGATCACATCTCGATGTAATATTTCAAATAAGGAGAAAAAAAAGAAACGTCAAGTGGATCATTAGTTATTATATGTTGACTTGTCTTGTTCTATTCTTCTTTCTTTTCTTTTCTTTTTATTCATTTCTCTCTTGTTGTTCAACATAGAAGTGATGACAACGTATCAAGTGACGTTGACCTAAATGCAATATTATAGACGGTGTTCATATGTGTATATATATATATTCATTTTATTGAACGATTGTATGAGCAAATCGAGATTGACATGGGACAGAAAAAGTGAGAAGCGTCGGTCACTATTTCTTTCTACTTTGTATAGTTGTATATGCTCGTGAGAAAGAATAATGATGACGGACCCATTGGGCTTGCGCAATGAACACGCAAAAGTTTTCTTTTGCTTGTGCATGTAGTGATTAGCATCATCAACATGTCGAACAAGCAAGTAAAGAGTCCTCGGCCTTTTTTCTCTCTCGCTCTCATTAGTTTACACGGACAATAGTCGAACTATTGTCAATAACCAACGTAGTTTTTCATAATTGAATATTATGTTACTTCAAGCGTAAGTCGATGATGTGCTTTCTCATTTTCTTTTCTCAACAGATTGATTAAGATGTTTGACTTTTTCTGGCTTCATCATCCTCATCCGTTTGACTTCCTACTGCGTTTGAAAATTCTATTAACTTCATTTAAATAATGTTCTATCTACAGGATAATGTTGACATGTCTGTTTTCGAGTGTGATTTATCTTAACTATTTAAGCATCTGAATTCCATCTATTAATCTCGATGAGTACTACTTTTGATGTTAAGAATTATCTTCCAATACACGTATATTATATTAACATATTTGTTCAATGTAAGAGAATGAACAGTGGCTAAGAGCATCGAAACAAAGGTGCACATCTGCTGCTGCATCTCACATCTTAACAAAGGAATATTATCGAGAGAGATTTTCTTTTTCTGTAGTTGTTCAGTTACATAATTGTTTTCTATTCGAATCGTTTACTTACACTTCCGGGGTCTCGCTCTTTTTTTTTCATGTTCGAACCTGCTTTTATATAATCAAAAAAGTGTATAACATTGAATGACGACAAGGCTAAAGAAGACTTGATTCGATCTGCTTCTACTTCTTTCGCTCTCTTTCTCTCGTTTGTTCGTTCGTTCGTTTCTATTATTCTATGTTTTGTATGTAGTAGAATGGGATAAATCACACAAGCTGTCTCTATCTTTCATAGTTGAATAGGCGCATACATACAAATACATTGAGACATACACGAAGTAATCTAGGAAAATAAGAATAGAAAGGAAAGAAAAGACAAACACAACTATCACAATCGCAAACCAAATGAGATGTGGTCTCGCTCGATTTTCTAGCAATAGCATATTTTCTCATCTAATATTACGATAGTTCTACTCTCTCTCTCTCTCCTATCAGTGTATTGTCATTCCAAATAATCTTCTGTTGTCGTTTTCCTTCCTTGTTTCGTTCGACTTAATATAACGCGTTGTAGATCTCAGGAATTCTGTGTGCGTGTCTCATAAAAAGAATTGACACAAATGACTATCAATTTCAGCATGACCAAATGAATGGTTTCCATTCGATGTAGACGACGAATATGTCGTCGTACTTTGTTTTATTCGTAATTATCGTCATGGATTCATCATCGATATTCGTTTTTATCGTTTTAATATTGTTCAAATGGCACGTTCATGGTCAAGAGAATATCTTACCAATAATATCCGATACTGTTGAAACACAATATTTAACTTTTGATATGTCTCAATATGGACCAAATGGTGGCGTTTTTTCCAGTCCTAATTTTCCGAATTATTATCCTCAAGATACGATTTTATTCTATCAATTCATCGCTTCATCTGAGTATCGTGTTCAAATTGAAATTGATTTCTTTCAAATTCGTGGCGTCACTCCACAATGTACTCACGATTATCTCGATGTTTTCATTAATGTAACTAATTTCGATCTCGTTCATAATATTCTCAATGATCAATTACTGCATCGTTATTGTGGCCGAAATAAACCTCCACTACTTGTTTCAGCAACCAATCTACTTCTTTTAGGATTTTTTACTGAAGATACACAAACTGAACGTGGTTTCAATGGGACATTTCGTTTTATTCCAGCTCAACCCTATCGAACTAATCTTCAACGTGAACCATGCGATTATCTTTTCAATTCATCAGTATCGAAACGTGGCGAATTCTTTTCGTCGACATATCCAGGAACATATTTACCTTGGCAGTTTTGTAATTATTCATTTGTTGGTCAACCTGGTGAACGTATTCACATTCGTTTTCGTGATTTAATTCTTTTCAAAACTCCGAATACTCAACATTGTGCTGTTGATTTAATCAAACTCTATGATAAAACTCTCGATCCACCTGAACTTCGTCGATTCCTCTCGAGTTTTCGTCAATTAAATTCAAACGAAAATTCATTCTTCTCCGATGAAACCGATGAATATCATATAACCGATCTTTGTGGAACGTATACATTGCCATTAGATGTTTATTCGACAACAAATAATCTTCTACTTTATTTTATTACAACACATTATGCTGAGCTAACTGACGATGAACAAGCACAAATCGAAAATCTACCTGAACGTTCATGGCGTAAAGGTTTTCATGCAGAATACGAATTTCTTTCGACATTAACAACATTAGATTTTGTTTCATCGAGTAAATCGAATGAATATCTATCAGGTACTGAATGTGATCAAACAATAAAATCGTTTGGACAAGGTTATGGCAAACTTCAATCGCCCAACTGGCCAAATCTGTATAAACCTCAAACATTATGTACAACTTATTTGTTAGGTCTCGATGATCGATATACATTGGAAAATGTTGAAATTGAATTCGATGAATTTGATATTGATTGTCATGTGGCAACATTAGTTATTTATAATGCAAGTCGAATTTATGATCATCGTGCTCGTACACGACCATCAACAACGATAACAACAACAACAACGTCAATGTCAATCACACAAAAATCATCATTGTATAGTAATTATTATCGACAAGATCTAGATTTCAAAGCTAATCTATCATTTTGCGGACATTTTAAACCCGAAGGACGTTTTATATCGAAAAATGCTCTGTTAAAATTTGCCTTTGTTCCTAATGATCGTTTGGACAAACAAGTTCTACCATCGTTAATCCAAGGTGGTAAATTTCAAGGACGATATAAATTTGTTAAAAGTTATCATCAAGTCTCAGCTGACGAATATGATCTTGCCAATCCATCGATTTGTAATCTTTCCTATTATCAATCACGTTCGAATTTCGGTAAATTCGAACCACCACGTTCATCAGAAAACGACTATTTTTCCAATTCAAATTGTACATTTAACTTTCATTTATCCAATGATGACACACGTTTATTGATTTGGTACGATTATTTTAATATTGTCGATAATGATTATGTTCAATGCCCATCGGACAATCTCACGTATAGTTATAAACTTGCTTATTCAACACGAATCTATTCGCATCCATTTATTTACTGTGGTTATCGAAATTTCCCGCCACCCTATTTAACAACTCGAGCGACACGACAATTTCACGTTCATTTTCGTTCGAATAACGATTTAGAAGCAGGTCTTGGTTTCGATGGACGGTATCAATTTCTAAATGAAACAAATCCACTATTTTCATCGTCGTGTTCGAGTCCATTCGATCCGATTATTTTCGTGAATGAAACCAATTCTCCATCGGGTAATATCACAAGTAATGGTTATCCGGAAAATGTCGTTTGCGAATGGTCGTATGTGACAACACGTGGTTATCAATTCAATTTAGAATTGAATATGTTAGAAATGGAAGGTTCGAAAACGAAAGAACCGCCACAAGGTTGTCAATCGTCAGTATTAAGAATATATAGTGAACGACGTGTCGATGAATTCTGCGGACAACAAGAGAAAATCTTCTTTTTTCTTACGGATTCCAATTGGTTTACCATTCAGTTTATTTCATTAAATCGGCAAACCAAAGAACTTCTACGTGGTTTTCATTTATATTGGACAGTCGTACAAGTTAAATCCAAACAAACAAATTATCAATGTTTATCCGATGAAATCTATTTCGATTGTAAGAAATCATCATCGAATCAAACGCTCACTGAACCGTTTTGTATTCATCGATCGCTTCTATGCGATGGTCATTCGGATTGTCAACCGATTTCCAACGAAGACGAACTTTCAACAAATTGTTATCTAACAATTCCAACACGTTCCAAATATTCATTCCCATCGATTTCATCGTCGACATTGTCGTTGGCATCGTCGTTTTTTCATCAACATTTAATTTTAATTATTACGATTTGTATTCTTTGTTTAACAATGATTTGTGTCACGACGATTTTAATTATTTTATTGATTAAAATTCGACGACGACAACAACAACAGCAGAATGATTTGTCAAATTCAACTGAATTCAAAAAACAACGACGACGACAAACTCAACAAGATAATGTTTCATTAAGAAAGAAATCGATTCAAACTTATGTGGAAGATGAAGATGATAATAATCAAAATTTAATTGGAATGAATTTTATGGAACAAGCCGTGACTTCTGTTTAAGATAAAGAATCAAATAAAATTTTTTCGAAAATGTGTTGCTTATTCTCTTGAGTGCGTTCTATTTACAAAACCTAAGCTGAATATACGAATAATGAATGATGATTAAGAGAAGATTAGGATGGATAAACAAAGTCAAATAATGAAATGAAAAGTAATTTAGAAATGACCGACAGCTTCAGTCGGTTGATCGAGTAATTTGTCATGAATAGCGACCTGTTCGGCTTTGCCATAAGTGTCTTTTAGCCATGGAACATGATAGACACGAGCTGTTACATATTTGGCATCTGGTAATGGAACCTAAATATGATTTCAATCGAAAAACGAAATTTGACGGTTTCAAGTTGCTTTTGTGAATACTTTGAAAAAGTAATTTTTTCCAGCAACGACTTGTGTTGCAACTTGAACGGGTTTCAAAGTGAATGTCTTGGGAACTTTGAATTTATCTTGAATTTCACTTTCCAAATGAGTTTTGTACTATTACAAAATAGGAAGAATTACTTTGTTCCGAAAAACACATTTTATTTTATTTACTAGATCCCAAATTTTCAAGTCTTCTTCATTAACTGGCCGAATATTAGCAATACCACCGCATGCTTTTGGTCTAAATTTTGTAAAGAAAACTTGCGGTTTTTCTTATTAATTGAAACATACTGCGGAGCTGCTGGAGCCGTCGGCGCCGTCGTATCTGTATTTTGAGGAGTACTAGCTGATGACATTTGTGTTTCAATTTTCTGCAATAATAAAAAAATAATTACACACACACACTTCAATAAAAACGAATCGTTTCGCGTGAATCATAAACTTCTTATCGAGATGAATGAGAAATAAAAAGGTTTATAGCCTAAGAAACGAGCACATGACTAATAGAGCAGGACCATTCTGTTCTCTTTCAGTCATTCATCATTACTCTCTGGTCGATTCAGTTTAACTGAATAGTTGTCTGCATTTTTTTCTCGTGTGTTGAGTTGGGACGAGTCATGGCATTGGAATGAATATGAAACCAATCAAACAATATTCGAGCTGAGCGATAACGAAAGATGGCATTTACTTAGCAATTAAAATTAAATTTGCCTTCTGCCGAAAGAATTATCATGGGAATGTCGGTCAAGATTGCAGAATGCTTATCGAAGAAAGTTCATGTATAATGAATGAATTTTTTTCTAAAAAATTGTCTGTAAACAATTGAATTGACGAATTGACGTTGTTTTTGTTGTTTTTACATGAAATTGAATAAGAAAATTAACGATAGATGACGTACGTGTTCAGATTGAGAAGAAATTTCTGCAAGAAAAATGAAGGTTCTCACCTGAACAATCATTTGACATATGGCTCTTTTTTCCTTTCTCTTTCATCTATTCAATAAAAATAAATCGAATAGATTATCTTAATCTTGGAAATGCTTGAATTACAATTAAATCGCGTTGATTATCTCAAAGTATCCTATTGGAACAAAAAAAACGTTTTTTTTCTTTATTTTAAACTTTTATTTTCTTTGACAAAAAAAACAGACAGTTTCATCAATCACAACAAAATGCATGCGATTATTACCACGAGATAGTGTCAAAAAAGACTCTCAAAAAGTATGTGCTTTTCAGAGATTTGCAAATTCGATCGATGTTTTGCTTTTTTAGATCGCGTTAGGTGAAAGTAATGGAACAGTTCAATTATTTTCTGTTCGAAAAAAAGATTCAGTTGTAAGTTGAATTGATGAATTGAGCTCGTTTATTATTATTGTTTTTTGTTAGTCGGTATTTAAAACTTCACCAGGCAAACGTATCAGTCGAGTTGAGCTCGGTGGTCGATTAGGCGAAGTTCCCGATCGAATATTTGTTGCTGCCGAAACTGAAATTCATGGTTATTCGAAAAAAGGCAAACAATTCTACTCATTTGACATCAATGCCAGCGATCCAATTCGCTGCATGTAAGTTCATTCGAATGAATTCTTCAATGTTTTGTCATTCGATTTTTTCATCTTCGGGGAAAAACAATAGGAGTGTGATCGGATCGAGTTTATATACATGTACAGATACAACATTTACACATCATGTCGAATCGAATGAAGTTGATTCGATAGGATTTTCTGCAAAAATCAATGATATTGTCGTATTACCATTAGCCATTCATGCCATGCCTGTTCTTGCTTGTCAAGATCGATTACTACGACCAATACACGTAAACAAAGAATCAATAGTTATTGAATAAATAGTTTGTTTTTTATTTAGAGATCTTCGGTTTTATACGAAGCTGAAGTACCTGGCATTCCGACAACATTGATTCTTTCGAATAAAACTGGAGGTGATTATTGACGAATGTGTTTCAATCGAAATCACTTGTTTCTTTCTCTTCGAGGTCCAACAAAGAGCGAAATCGTTTACGGTACATCAGATGGTCGACTTGGTCAACTCGAAATCGGAAGGTTCTTTTGAACCAAAAAACTTCGATTGAATACATTTTTTTATTTTGTTCAATAGTCTCTCGGCAACACCGAAATGGGAAATAGCTAATCCGAAACATTTGTCTGGCATAAGTGCCATCGATTTCTTCGATATCTTAGCTGATGGTATACCTGACATGATTGTTGCACGTGAAGATGGAACTGTTGAAGTTTACAATTTCGAAACAACGGACGAACCCGTTTTAAAATATACTTATGTAAAAAGCAAATTTGATTTTCGATGAAAATGAATTGAGAAATTCGACATTTAGAATGGCACGGAAAGTATAACGAATATCGAAGGTGGAATAGTTGGTAATCCCAATTACGATGAATTACTTTGTTCGACATATCAAGGTAAATTGTTCGTTTTGATAGAGATTAAAAGATCGTTGTGTTTAGGTTGGGTGTTTGGTTTAACGACACAACCGATTCAAAACGATCTGGGCGGCGAAGTAGTCATGGCTCAAAATGATGAGCTGAAAAATAAAATCGACGATCTTCGGTAGAAAACTTTTTTCAAAACGAAATGACATTTTTTGAAATTTGCAAATCAATTCAAAGAAATGAAGTCGAAGAAATCCAACGTCGATTGATGCAAACACGTGAACGTTATCAAGAAGCAATCAAAACGAATACTCATGCCTTATCGACAATTCGTGAATTTCGTGTCAATGATCGTTTCGAACTAAATCGTGACGATGCAACATACAATCTCGCTATCGAAAGTGAAATACCAATTGACAATGTTCTTCTTCAATGTGATGTCATTTTGGATATTCTCGATGTTGAAAAAAACTCAGCTGTCATGAGTTTTAGTGAATGTGACCCGAAAGTAGATTCAATAGACTTTTGTTCCGCTGAAAATTAGATTTGTGCGAATTTTTTTTCAAGGATAACAATGCTGTACTTGTGACTTATCGTTGTCAAGTGAATACAACACGTTTAGAAATGCACATTCGAACGATTGAAGGTCATTATGGGACATTACAATTATACATAACATCGAAGATTCAACCTCGTTGTTCGATGCTTCGACGTCATACGATTAAACCGTTGTCGTTACATCAACGAAGCTCGACACCAATTGATCCTACGAAGTAATTCGTTTTTGGTTTGCATAGAAAAATATGTCGAATTTGTGCTTTGCTTTTTTTGAAGACCAATGAATACAATGAAAATCACTGGGTCATTTAGTTATGCTGAAATTCATTCGTGGATTCAGTTTTGTTTAGCTGATGTGCCCGAACGACCGCCTGTCGATCGAGAAAATCGTTTGACATATACAAATATCTTTCTTCAAACTCAACTCGAATGCATATACAAGTAAAAACTGAGTCAATCAATTTATTCTGCGAAACAATTCGTTCTGTTTAGACAAGATGAAGCGATATTTCGATCGGAAAATGTTTCGACAATTTCAATTCTCAAAGATGTTATGAGTAAAAAAGCAACAGAAAAGAAAATTACTCTGAGTATAACCTACGAATTAAGCAATGAAACCATAGCGTTAACACTTAGTCAAATGCTTCCCATGATTTCTCATTACAAAACGTTGACAGATAAATTCAATCTAATCGAACCATTGAAAGAAATCGTTATGGATGGTTCATCGGACGATGTTCTTACGCCTGAACATCGACAAGTTCTTCAAAATGCTGATTCAATTCGTGAACAATACAAACAAACACCTGTACATCTCAATCGATTGTGTAGTAAGTCAATTCGATTGCCAACAACTACGCATATTCGTTCGTTTTGTCTAGGCATGGTCGCTGATTTATTTATTGACAAACATAAATTCGAAGGTACAAATGTCAAAGCCAAAATTCCGACGTTATTCGAAAAACTCAATTCATCATTTTCTCAACCACAAGTTTTCATTGAATTTTTCAATTCATTATAATAAATTAACTTAAAATAAAATGATTTTCCTATTTGAATGAAGTTTTCGTGTGTTTTTTTTTCTCATATGCCGACAAGTAAATTGTCGGTAGGATGTTGTTGAATCGATTTATTTAAATTCTTGTTCACCGAAACAATCGGATACAAAAACAGAAAATGAAAAACAATGTTTATTTTTCTTTTTTGGGTTTCTTTTCATCTTCAGCAGCTTGTTTAGCTTTCTTTTCACGTTGACCAACAAGACGAGCATCAGCACGAGCCATACGTAAAGCTTGAAAAGCTTGAAATTTCGTATCAGAATCATTAACAGGTCGAGCTTTTTCACGTTGAACAAGTTGTTTAACTGGTAATGCTGATTTGTTAAGTTGTACAGCCAATTTTGTTTCTTCGGGTTTGGCATCATTTTTCTTCGGTTTACCAGGATTCAATGGAAACAAAATAAGTTTGCCAAGATATTGTTTCAAACGTTGAACGTTGAGCTACGAAAAACGAAAGAATTTTTTTTTGTTTCTATTTTTGAAATCGATTTTGCTACTTGAAAAGCTTCGGTTGATTTGTTTCGTCGACGATGATCAACTGAAATTCCAATTGTTCGAGCGTACGTTGGATGAAGACCAGCAGCTCGAATTTCATCTAACGAGAAACCACGTCCGGCACGAACTTTCATGTTGTAACGACGTGTTGTACTGTGAACAACTGGACGTAATGCGCCTTTAGCTGGTCGAGGAGCAACACGTTGAGCTTTATTTAAACGTTTTTGATGTCGTCGAGCTTTACGACCTGGCTGATCGAACCATGTACGAACGTGTAATTGCCACTTTTTATTAAAGTGAGCATTTGGGATAACGTTGTTGTGTTTCATTATTTAAACTATCAACTATTCCGATGACGATCTAAAAACAAACAAAAATCGATTCGTTTTTTGTTGTTGTTGCTGTGCTATTTCAAGTCCTCAGATCTCATAATCTGTTTATCATTAGAGCCCGTAGACACAAGAGACGAATAAACTGCTACTTAACTTTGATTTTTGTGCTCAAAAAGAAAAGAAATAGTTAAGTAGTTGTTTATTCGTCTTATGATCAAAATGCTCTTCACGTGTCGATTTTCATCATTGGACTATTTTGAAATAGATTCGAAATGCATCAGTCAATAATAAATAATCGTTCATATTCGTTCAGACTAATCTGTCTTATTAAAATAAACATCATATGCATATATTTTCAATAGAGAGACAAAACAGAAGAAATTTAACTTGATGATACAATAGTAGACGAAAAGAAATGGAAACTGTTTATGGGTGAATTTAGTTTCTATTTGGGTAAACTATGGATTGATTACCTAGTCTTTTGCAAGTTTAATTTCGATAGAAGATTGATTTCAATTTTAAAATGAAGAAAATTTTATTTTAAAAAATCTTTTCGATTTTTATCCGAGAATTTTTTTTCATTCGAACTTCGTTGTTTTCATATTGGAAGATGAAGAAACGAATCAAATCGAACGATTAGTCATCGATCGATAGAAAATAACATTCCGCATACATATCAAAAGTTTGAGTCGAATGTCTTCATCATCGGATAATTTGATATTTGAACCTCTTGTTGTCATTCATTTCTCTCCGACAACACCTAATGAAACTAAAGATTGGGTAATCAAACGATTTACAGCCAGTCATGATGAAGACGAAGGCGCTGATTTACTTGTACGATATGATACTGATCCTGAAAGTCATGTAAGAGAGTAAATCATTCGAGATTCGACAGTTCCGTGTTTAATTTAGAATAATATAATTCTAATCGGTGCTAATCTTCATCGTCTATTAGTTGGAGCTGAAGAATTACGTCTGAAAAAATCGTATAAACAAAAATCTCTGAGAGAATTTCTCATTTCTGATCTCGATCATTTCGATAATTCGGGTAAAACCCAACGATTTCGATTGTATGTTCATCATTTTTGCTAAATTTTAAAGAAAATCCGAAAACATTTCTACTCAAATCGGAAAAACAACGTATCATTTGGGAAGAAATTCAAAATGTTCGTCCAACGGAATACGAACATTACGTCCCCGGTGTGTCACATAAAACTATTTCACCCGACGATACAATTCGTAATTATGTCAAAAGAAAATGAAATCTATTTGAATATATTTTCTAGTCGGTGTTCTTCATGATTTGAAATTCATTGTCAATATTTTTCCATTGCATGATAAAGAAGATATAAAACTAATTGAACGCGATTGGTTTATGTCGAAAGATTCTCTATTTAAATCTCAAGATATTAGTAAGAACGAAGAAAATCAATTCGAACGAGCCAATTGTGTTTTTTTTTGCTTTTTAAGATAAAATTCGAGATTATTTCGGTGACAATGTTGCATTCTATTTTGCGTTTATTGAATGTTATACAAAAGCACTTGTACCAACAGCGATTCTCGGTAGATTTGTTGTCAATTTCGAAGATTTTCTTTGTCGACAATCTCTCTCTTTCTCAAGGTTTATTGGTCAGTTTTTGGCCGAGTTCAGATTTCTTCAAATATTCATCATTCTGCTGTTTTAACGTCATTTGGTGGAGTGTTTTTGTGAGTAAAAACGAACATGTCTCTCGATCACAAGATTTGCAAGTCGAAATTTTAGATGGAACGATGGAAACGTTTCAGTAATAAACTAGCGTATCAATGGGGAACATCAGATCTTAAAATTTTCGAACGTCCTCGTTCGCTTTACTACGGAGATTTACAACATTCACCGATTACTAATCTACCTGAACGACGATATCCAAGGTGAGATAAATACTTTGAGCCGGTTTTTTTTAAATGAAAAATGAAATCTTTTAGATGGAAACGAGTGCTGAAAAAATATTTAGTCACCTATCCAATTGTTACCGGTTGTTTAGCTTTGTCTCTTTGGATTTATTTTACTTATTATCGAATACAAAAGACAGTCGAAGAAAATTATCCATTAGAAACATCATCTTTCTTAGCCTATACAAAATCCGTTCGAATGCTGCCAACAGCTGGTTACTCGTTGTTGATCATTCCAATGAATTTAGTCTATCAAAAACTAGCAACTATCATGACCAATTACGGTAAAATAACGTGTCAATTCGTTCTCTGTTCGATTGTTTACTGAATAGAAAATCATCGTTTACAAAGTGGCTATGAAAATAATTTGACATCGAAATTGTTCATTGTTTATTTTATGAATTGTTTTGTTGGACTTTTTTATGAAGCATTTTTTAATGCAAATTACGGCAATGTTGCACAAGTAAAATTCGAATTTTTGAAAAGTCAAAAGTCTAAAATGAATTTAGTTGTTGACAACTTATGTGATATTCAATGCGATTCTATTGAAATTTACCGAACAAATTGGACCGTACGTTTTTAAACGTGTGAAGAAAAATCAATTGACAAAACGTGGTTCAGGCGATATCAAAGTCAGCGATGCAGTTAAACAAGCAAAGACATTAGTCGCTTTTGAGGTTTGCATTTTCTGAAATCGAAATGTTTTCGTTGTATTTCGTTTGTTCTTAGGGAACATATGGAGATTATTTAACAATCTTTGAACAATTTGGTTATGTTGCTTTATTTTCAGCAGTTTGTTTCGTTCTTTTTTCTTTGCTAAAGGTCGAATAGAATTGTTTGTTTTTATAAAAAAAAGGTTTTTCCTTGGGTAACAATATGTGCATTGTTGAATAATATCTTTGAACTTCGTGCTGATGCTTTTAAATACTGTTATGTTTATCAACGGCCATTTGCTCAACCTGCTTGGAATATCGGTAATCAACGTGATATCTTTTCGATCGCGAAGAAATTGTTCTTTTTCTTTGTGCAGGTAGTTGGCATTATGCTTTTGATATTCTGAGTTCAGTTTCAATTATGACAAATACCGCATTGATTGCAATGTTACCATCAGTTCGACAATATTTTTCATCTTATTCAGATGCTGAATATATTTTCTTTTTTGTTGTCGCTGAAGTAAAATTTATTTTGTCGAAAAAAAAACAAAAATAATCATTTCGTTTTTTAGCATATTTTATTAGCATTGAAATTTGCAATTAGCTTTGCTATACCGGATACACCACATGACGTTCAAATAGCCAAGGCTAAGAATTTATATGAATCAAATCAAGCTTTGCGACGTGAAGTACGAAAGAATACATTTTAGAAAATATAATTTTCTGTTTTTATTTAGCGTCAACGAAAAGCATTGAAAGCTCAAGCATGAACTAACGAAACATAATTTCTACGGACATTCTTTTTTTCTGTTCTTCTCTACTCATTTGTTAATCTCGCATGATCTTCTTTTTTTACGATAAAGCTCAATAAGAAATTGTAATAATCAATCGATTGATAATTATTTTGTTCTGCGTTAGATTTATTATTTCACCTATCGAATATTTTATAAAAAAAACAATAAACAAGCTAAAGTCTTTCAATATTCTAATGTGATTTTATTAGCTACTGGATTTGTTACATTAGAATTAGATGTTTTACTTTTCTGATGAGATGTTTTCGCTAGTAGATCGTTGGAAATCACAGCAATACTTGATTGAATATCTGTATCAGATAAATCATCAACAGGCAAAACTTGTAATTGTTCGGATGAAATCTTTGTATTGATATTATTTTTCTTGTTTCTATTGATCATTGTTTGCGTGAGAATAAAACCGACAATAGTAATAATTGAAATAATACTCAATGCACCAAAGATAATCACAAGATAAGTTGTCATTTTACAATGATTGAAAGTACAAATGTTGATTATTATTTTGAAAAGAAAAATAAACCCTAGTGGTTATATGATAATTTGTTTATGTATGAAAAAGTAAATGAGAAAGAAGAAAAAACTGAATCAACAATCTTATTAAAGTACTAATTTATTTTTCAGCAATCTCTAAGAACAAGGCGCCTTGTTTGACCTACTCGACTAGACTGTTTTTCTCAATTCGAGGTTAACTCAATTAATTTCATTAGAATTTCATGAGAAGAAAGTGAAGTCAAGATAATTACAGTTAATAAATATTTCACACATTTTTCTTTTCTTTCATATTTAGTTTCTTTGCTCATTGTAATAGAAGAATGAATATACACTTTGTGCTAGAAAATAAAGATTAACTACTAAAAAGAAAAAGACAACAACATCATAGACAATAATAATAATAATAACAACAACAACAACGAAAGAAGAAAAAAACAACAACGAAGAGAAGAGAAGAACGAATGTAGAAATTCCTCGATACGGACGGATGTACTCATCTTTAAAGAATAAGAAGAAGACAAAAAAAATGAGAGGTTCATGTATGTTTTTGCTTGTCTTTGGTTTCTTATGACGATTGACCAGCAGCAAATCTTAATCGTTTATTTTTCTGTCGTTGATTACAAAACCACACGCGAACGACGTTCTTCTTTAAATCAAGTTTATCGGCTATTTGTGCAATACGTTCACCGCTTGGTCGTTGCTGTTGAATAAAACACGATTCAAGAAAACGTTTTTCTTGCGCAGCAATTGACGTTCGTTTTCGTTTCTTATCAATTAAACTGCTCGATGAACTTCCGTGTCCACTCGAACCACTGAGTGATCCATTCATTTCATCTTTCTTTCTCTGTCTCATTTCAGCTTCGGCAAATTCGAGCCAAGCTTGAAGAACAGGTTTCAATGCCACCATATTATTATGTGACAATGTAAGCGATTCAAATCGGCAAATGGTCGATTGTGACAGCGAACCAACGCCGGGCATTTTTAATTTCGATAGTTGATGGCCAACATCAGCTTGCGTAACACCTAATTTAATTCGACGTTGTTTAAAACGTTCGGCAAATACTTCGAGTTCACGTGGATCAATGTCGAGTTCATGTGGCGGTACGAGACCGCCGACAACGCCATGATGATGAACTGAATGATGATGCATGCCAACGACCATGCCTGGCAAAACACCGGCAGCAGCTGCAGCATGATGATGTGCAACGGCAGCGTATTGATGTTGATAGAATGGATGTAAATCGGAAGGTATTTGAGAATGATGTGAATGTTGAGCATGATCAGAGAGTAAATGTGGTTCCATTGATGATGAACCTGGATAGACATTGGTCGATGACGCTGAAGACGACGATGATGATGATACAGTTGCTGTACCTGATGAACAAGCAAATGGAGATGGATAGTAAAGAGATGATGAATCGGGTTTGGCGAGTGCTTCAGCTTGACGAAGAAAATTATCATCAATTGTTGGACAAAACAAAGGCTAAAAATGGATTGATGAATTATTAATTAATTCGAACATCAATGCATTTAATCTAATTCTTTATTTACTTACATTAGGCTCGAGTTTGAAACTATCTCCAAAACAATTCGATTTCGACCACTAAAACACACAGACGGGTGAGAGTGCGGGGTGTTGATTTATATTTTAAATTCTCGCTTATTTAATTATTATGAACAAGCAAAGAAATTCGAGAAAAAAAGAACATCTTAGTTTCTTATTACAGGAGAAAAAAAGACTCGTGATCAACACTCTGTTCTATCTCTATACATGCACGTATAGACGAAAGATGAGCTATCATCTAATTTAGATTTTACTTGTTTTTTTTTGTGTTTCTATGACATACCGGTGTGCTTGGCATATATCGTCGATTATTGGATTCACTTGTCGCAGCAGCTACAGCTGCCGCACGATAGAAATTACTCGGTGAATACCGACCGGTTGTTGAGTTGGAATTTAAACTTGATATTCCTTGTGTCGATGGAAACGATGTGGAGGTATTAGGAAACGATAATTTACTCGTTGGAATTATTGATGATAATGAAGACGATTGATCATTCGACGATAAATTCGTACTTGCAAGCATTTGTTAAGATTTATTTGATTTATTCGTTCGTATTTTTGTATTGCTGTTTTGTTTATTTATTAGAGATTAATCAATAATTCAGGTTATATTTAACCTATCATTATTAATAATAATGAATCGAAATAAGTTTTTGTTTTCCTCTTCTTCTTTGGGTACACTTGACTGATTATATGTTTATGGTGATGTTGTTTTATGTATGAGTGTATGTAAGAATGCTAAATAATAAATAAATACATACATAGTTAAAAAAGAAATGCATTCGATCATAATAATTTATCAATATTCATTCACTCGCTCACTCACTCACACGAGAAGAAGAAGGGGAAAAAACGGGCAAGAGGAGAGAAGAGATATTTAATCAATGTGCCTGCGTTATGTTAGGCGAGATGGTAAAAAAAAAGGTGTAAGTTGCTAGGAAGAGTTCTATTTCTTCTTCATTTTCTTTTCTCTCTCGTTTTCCTTCACTACTACTGCTGCTGTTGTTCGTTCCGTGAGTGATTAATGATAAATAAAAAATGAGAAAGACCTTTTTCTTTGATTAGACAAGAGAAGAGAGAGAACGAGCGAGAAAAAAAGAAATTTTACCTGAAAAGAAAAGAAGAATAACATTCATTGATTGGTTAAGAAGAAAATTAAACAACCAATGAATAATGTTTAATAATAGAAGAAGACGAAGAAGAAAAAAAGTGTTACAACATCTGTCTGTCATCTTTTAGTTGAGTAAAGAGAGAAGATTTCCCCAAGTGCAAGCAACATGCAATATAACGATCAGTTTTGTGTTCTTCTTTTATTCAAGTACTATCTTTTCTCTCTCTCTCTCATTCTCTCTTGTTTTAACTCGATTGAATTGAAAATTCCTTTTTTTTTCTTCTCATGCAACGAGATAGGTGATAGAAGTAAAAATGATATAAATAAGTTAATACTCGTAAAAGCCCATTTAAACGAATGTGAGCGGTCCATTCTCATCAAATATTCACGTTATATTCTATTCTTTTGATTCTATAATGTTAAGTAAAGAATAAAAGAAAGACAACAAAGATATAAATACACTCTTTTTTTTTCTTTTCTTTTATTTTTTTTCGACGATTAATTTTTATTCAAACTTAACGACACAATACGAAAGAACGTTTTTAGAATTGTAAATGATTTTCAAATTGAATAGAAACAATAAAAACAAGAAGAAGATCTTCTTTTGTCAAATATTTCATTGAAATTCTTTTCTAAACAAAGTTTAAAGTCCATTCGGGAACTTTTTATATATAAAGTAAAGTACTGAAAATGAAAATGGAATTTTGTATCAATAATGTTTTCTTAAACATTTCTTTTGATCTACTTCTTCTTCTTCTTCGTAGAGATGCTTGTCGAGTGTTGTTAGATTTCCGTTTCTCATTAATTCATATACATACAAACCTTGTACATTTGCCCGGAAGGCAATGACGACAAGCATACGCACCGGTGTGTGTGCGAATCGAAGAAGAAGAGAAAAAAAAGAAAGAGTGAAATCAATTTTTAATATACCGTTGCGCATCAGATCGGAAACTGTGTGTATTCAACGACTGATGATGTGTTTGCTCGAAGTAAACTAGACTAGAAACGATTTTTGTTTAACTGAGAAAAACACCAGATGGAAATGTCTTTTCTTTTCTTTTTTTTTGTCAAATTATTGTTTTATATTAGTGATCCTATTTCTTCTTGTGTTTGAATGTCATGATGATAAGTGCAAAGAGCAAGTGAAACACGCCCCTATATTCGTTTGTCTATGCATTCATTCATTCATTTATGTTCGTCACGTCACGAGCCGACTCGCTAACTATTGTCACTATGTGTGTGTGTCTGTTGAAATATGGAGAAGATATATGTTTAAAGAAATGACATTGTCCGGTGCTTATGAGAGTATTCTCAGATGACACTTGAACAAAAAACTTACAACTATGCTTATCATAATTGTTCGACCATATTGATTAGTCTCCTTCGTTTTTCTTTTTCTTTTTTTGGTGTTTGTATTGCAGATAAGACTTATGATGATTTAGTTGTAGATTTTGTTGACATTCGGTGTTAAATTGAAAAAAAAACGAATCAAAAGATTATGCCAATCAGTTTTCTTTCTTGTCGGTGTGCGATTGCTTCGAGCAATGAGAAAACAAGCAGAAATAACATTTTTCTTTTCCGTCTTTTTTTTTTGTCTATCTATGTATTTATGACCAGATGGGAAAAGAATCTAAGAATTATTCTCATCGATCACCTATATTCACCCAAAAAATAATGATTACTCCCTCGATAATACGAGAGAGAGGGAAAAAAAATATATTTATACATACATCTTTTAGCCACTTTTTTTGTTCACAATAGTGACGTGAAAAAAAAGTGATGTATGCATGTATTTCTCTTGAGAACATGGCAACAAAAAAGGTTGGAGAGGTGGAACAAAGTCACTGAGCACACAAGTCTATGCATTCATCTGATCGGTTAGACGAGATAACAGATGGCAATCGACCGACAATGGTGATGACACTAGCATACGTTTTGCTTTCTCCATTTGGCATATTGAACTTTTTCTTTTTGATGTGCACATTTTGACAATGAGAGAAGAACAAAAACAGTTATTATTTTAAAGCGAACCTGTTAGATGCTTTCTTTCTCTTCGATGACCATCTGTGGTACAACTAAGACCACTTGTTGAGTCACGAAATCGAGGTAAAACATGATTTGACTCTGGTTTGATGAGATGTCGTTACTCAACGTTGAGAAGAAAAACTCAATTTATTTAATGTGTTATGTTTTGAGATTGCCTTGGCAACAGAAATAGAAATGGCAAAATCATAAGTTCGAATGAAATTTGACCAGAAAAACAAATCAATCGTTGTTTTCTTGTGAATAGAATGAGGTAATCGATCGAACGAACGAATTTTTGTGTTGATTTATTTTTCTCAAATAGTAACACAACTGTTCCACCTGCTGAACAACTTTATGTTGGCGTCTATTGTTCAGATTGTGCTTGTCAAACAGAACAAGGAGAAATTATTGAATTGAAAAGTACAACAAAATTATTGAAAAATCTTTATCATGTAAATCGATTGTTTCTTTGACTTGATTTGAATTTGATTTTGAATTCGAATAGGAAATCGAATCGCTTAAAAGTGAATTAACATTTACTCGAGAAAGTTTACGATCATCATTCTACGATGAATTACAATCTCATGGACAAACATTGTAGGATCTATATTCGTTGAAATTCGTTGGTCTTAATTGATTTCTATTCGTTTAGATATTATCAATTAACAGACAAACTTGATACATTGAGAAATAATCAGAGAAAAGTAGAATTCATATACTAAGAATTGAATTTTAAATCTAAACATTTTCAACTTGTTAGGCTCTGGAAACATTACGATTATCGTATCGTAGTCAACTGCATGATTTTATTTCTCAAGCAAGAAATATTATTAGTGTAAGAACATCATTTCATTTTTTTATTAATTGAATTAATGAATGAATGAGAGATATTTTTAGAGTGATAGACCGAATGCACCTGAGATTGCCGCTCCACGAAAACAATCCGATCGTGAAACTGCTGAGAAAGCATTTTTTCATCAAGCAGCTATTAAAGGTTATGAAACAGAAATAGAAAATTTGAAAAAAGAAATCGAACAAATACAAGAAACGTCTAAAGTATGACGACGACGACAACAACAAAAAACCGACTTGTTTATAATTGATAAAATAAAATTTCTTATTAAGTATGAACTCAAGATTGCTACGGATTTTCTAACCGATGAAAGAGATCGTTTAAGTCGAGAATTAACAAATATCAATCGAACAATTGCTCAATCTGAAGATGCATTAATGAAAAAAGACGAACAAATTCGAGATCTAAGTAATTCAATTCATCAAAACAAAAGTAAACAAAACAAACGTTATTTTTAGAACGAGACATCTCAACATTACAAGGAAAATTAAAAGAAACGAAGAAAGTAACTCTGCGTGAACCGACGCCGGTACTTCCGCCTCCGGTTGTGACTCAATCACGTCTTGCTCAAACCGATCCATGGACACCATCGAGTCCAACAATCGAGAAACCAGTTGATACAACGAACGAACTACAAACAATGATGCAAACGAAAGTTGAAGCCTTAGAAAAGAAATATCAAATGATTATTGAACAAAAAAATGCTCAAATACAACAACTTATGCAAGATGTACGAGAAAATAAGATCATTTTTTCGCTCATGTTTGTTTTTGTTCTAGGTTGATTCACAACAAAAAACATTCAAAACTAAAATTGATCGATATATACTAATGGAAGAACGCCATCGAAATGATATTAAACGGTACAGAAATCAAAATCTATAATTTTACACTCAATCAATCGACGTTTTTTCTTCTTCTTTTAGATATGCAGAAAAACATAAACAAGATGTTCAAATGTGGGAAACGAAATATGATATACTTAAAAAAAGGTTTGTTTTTATTATTCAATTGAATCGAAATTCTCTTCATTTTCTTTTGTAGTATGTCAACTCTACGAGATGAAATGTATACACGACAAACACATATTCGTGATCGATTCGCTGCTAAACCAGCCGTTGTTACTTATAATTAACTCAATAGACATGCGTGACTATCTGTTTTTCTCTATTTGTTCCTATGATTTCGATGTCAGATAATCCAACTGAGCTTTTTATTCGTCCAAAACGTTCTTACAATTCTTCCCATAATCTTGTACAACAATGAAACTACATAGATGATCAGTTCGCAGAAGATATTCGAATTTATTTGTTTTCAATCGTAATTCAACAAGATCTTTTAAACTAACATGATGAATCGTTCGTTTAATACGTTCAAGAAACGGTTGTAATTGTGTGACTAAATGTTTCGTATACTCATCGTCGAATGTTGTTCGAATTGGAACACCTGTTTTTTGTTTTTCGAAAATATATATTTTTTGATTTTTTATTATTCAAATAGAGAAAACTGCATACCACTCGACGTCATGCATATATATCCTATAACATGTTCGAGTGTTTGAATTCGATCAAGGGCGGTTTGAACTTCTTTCAAGGCCATCTTTTAATCGAATAAAAGTTCATAAACATAATCACGATTGCGATCTATTGGCGCGTAAAAAAAAAGAAAAATATCATCAACTAGTGGACTATATTTAAATATCACGAATTGAATTAGTTGATCTATTCAACAGAATATTTCGAATTATTTACGCTATGCATACAAATAGACTAGTACTTCGTTCTAACAACCGACGATGGTCCTAATTGTCACATTCATTATGTCAAACGCTGTTTGCTCTTCTTTTTTCCCTTTCTTTACATAGTTTGGATTTTATTTCCATGTTTCACTCTCTGTCGTTGTCATCGTTGTTGTTGTTGTTATAAGCTTTGCTTCGATTTGGTTTGAGACGCACAGAGAGAGAGAGAGAAAGACATGCACGCATGCATACATACTAACATTCGCACACCCACAATCTACAAGAAAGAGCTGTTCGGGAAATGCAATTTTCTCTTCTTCGATTTCCTTTTTTTTTCTTCTGCGAGCAGTTGCGAAAAGAAGAAAAAAATCGTATGCCGAATAGAATGCATTGGAACAACGACGACGATATTGACGGCACTGAGCCGAAAAAAAAAAGAACGGAGAATGGAAAAGAAGAAGAAAAAGAAGTAGGAGAAGAAGAACAACGGATGTGCGAGAACTGAACGCGCTTTTAAGCATCAACTATAGTGGGACGGGACATGAAAGAGGTTGTCTATAAAGACGGAATAAATATAAAAGGTATAGAAATGAATCTTATCTCTTTTATTGTATAATCATCATACTAAATCGAACATCATCATTTAATAATACAATTCTTATGATTATGTTATCGAGATATATGCAATTTAGTAAACAAAAATTATTATTATTTATTTTTATATACTTTGGATATTTTATTGAGCTTATCTATTCTATTACTCGTGCACATCAACTTGATGTTAATATTTTACCTCCTATAGCCAGTAAAAAAGATAAAACATTATGGATTGGAGGTAAGAATCGAGTTTTCTTTTTCTTTTTTTCTTTGAACGATCCATCAATGGACGAATATATTGTTGTTGTTGTTTTTTCTTCTTTCGCAAAGGAATGTTTCCTCAAACAGGCGAATGGGCAGGTGGCGAAGCTGCTTTTCCTGCAGCTATCAAAGCTTTAGATCAAATAAATCAACGTGAAGATATCTTGCCCGGTTATTATCTAAATTTAGCTGCCTATGACACTCAAGTAACAATTTGCTTTCGGTTGAATTATTTTTCAATTGACCTATTTTTAGTGTTCACCCGGTTTGGGTACGACAATTCTCTATGAACTGCTCTATAATAAAACATTCGGCAGTGTAAATAGTTCAATATTGATGTTACTTGGACCGGCATGTAGTCCCGTGTCGACTGCTGTTGGTGAGGCAGCTAAAATGTGGAATTTAATCGTTGTTTCCTATGGTTCAAGTTCGCCTGCATTATCAAATCGTAATCGATTTCATACATTTTTTCGTACACATCCTCCAGCTACATTACACAATCCGACACGTATTAAATTCTTCGAATTATTCAGTTGGAAACGCATTGCAATTCTCATTCAAACCGAAGAAGTTTGGCAGTCAACAGCCGAACATTTAGAATCATTAGCTCGCGAACATAATATTCATGTATGTCATAGATAACAAAAGATATAAAAATCAGTTCCTTTCTTATCTTTTATTCGATGTTTCAGATCGCCGTTCGACAATTATTCGATAATGATCCATCACATGCGATTAGTAATTTAATTAAAGATGACATTCGAATAATTGTTGGTTTATTTTACGAAGAAAAAGCAAGAAAAGTCTTTTGCAAAGTAAGTTTAATTCAATCAAACGACAATAAAACAGAAAAAAAGTCGTTGTGTTTTCAAGGCCTATCAACAGGGTTACTACGGCGAACAATATGTCTGGTGGTTAATTGGATGGTAAATATAAATTTCAAAAACAAAATCTCTTGATTTTTTTTGTGTAACACAGGTATGCAGATAATTGGTTTCTTAAAGTTCAAGATTTTGAATGTACCGTCGAAGAAATGTCTCGAGCAGTTGAAGGACATTTCACAACTGAAATTCAGATGTTAACCGATTCAACAACACGAACAATTTCAGGTTTAACTGCTCAAGAATTTATAACCTATCTAAATACAACATTGAAACAAAAATTTCCAACACGAGCTATCGAATCTATCGGTGGTTATGTTGAATCACCGCTTGCTTATGATGCTACATGGGCATTGGCGTTAGCACTGAATCGTTCGTTAGTACAGACGAATCTCGAAAAATGGACGTACGGAAATATTGAAATGAAGAATATAATGTAATCATGAATTTCAAGAGAAAAAACATTCAAAAATCGATGTTTTTCTAGGATGGCTGATATGAATAAGACGAACTTTTTCGGCGTATCAGGTGCTGTCAAATTTGATAAATTAGGAAATCGAATGTCGAAAGTTGTTGTCGAACAATTACGAAGTTCGTTATTGAATATGTTTATTTGCCAAATAAAAAAGTTTCCGTTTTCAGATGGACTCTATCATCGTTTAGCTCGTTTTGATGCTGAAAAAAATTCCATCGAATGGTTAGGCAATGAGGAGCACGATGGTAGTCGTTGTTGGAATTACAAATACAATTCAACGAGTAAATTTCCTATCGACAGATCGCAACAATCGTTGTTTTGCTTTCTTTATTCAAGATAATGCTAAACGTCGCAAAGCTCCTTACGATCAACTACGTATATCTCGTCAAGTTCAAGAGATCTCACGTCCATTATATTTGACTATGAGTTGCTTTGCAGCATTAGGTCTTCTTTTTGCCATTATCTGTTTGATTTTGAATGTAATCTATCGAAAACGAAAGTAAATAACAAAAACAAAATCCATCGATTTCTTTTTCTATTGAGTATGATTTTAGATTTATTTGGCAATCGAAACCAATGTATAATAATTGTGCTTTAATCGGTGGAATCATATGTTTAGCTGATGTATTTCTACTTGGAGCTGATAGTCAGACTGATAAATCTACTCGATTCGTTAAACTCTGTCAAGTAAATTATTTTGATGTTCATCGAAGAAATCTATTTTGTCTTTTAGGTGAAAGGTTCATTATTAGCCGCTGGATTTTCTATATGTTACGGTGGTTTATTAGCTAAACTTGTTCGAACATATCTTCTCGCAACTAAAAAAACAATAGTTCGTTTTTCATTTATTTGACAGAAGACAAAAAAAAACAAACTTTCTTTTTTGTGAATAGAATCATCTTTGGTCAATGTTTGAATTATTTATTATTATCGGAAGTTTACTACTTGTCGATTTCATAGTCTTTGTTATTTGGCATGTCAAAGATCCATTACAATTTAAATCTGAAGCAACACGTGAAGGACCGAAAATCGACGATGTCAAGATCATCTATCAATTTCAGCAATGTCGTTCCGAACATCACATGATTTGGATTGGCCTTTTGTATTCTATAAAAGGCATTTTAATTGTCATTGGCATTTATCTCAGTTACGAAACTCGTGCAAGTAAAGTCGAAACAATAAACGACGCACATTTAGTTCGAATGTGTACTTATAATATATTTGTAAGTCGAATAAATTTCGAAAGATTAAATCCTAATTCATTTTCGATTCTTAGATCGTTTGTTTAATCTCAGCATCGTTGACATTGATCATCGAACGTAATCAAGATGCTGATTTTGCATTTGCATCAATTGCAATTATACTTTGTTGTTTCGTTTCGTTTGGTTTGATATTTTTACCGAAAATTTTATGTATAATTCGTGGACGAGATCAACCATTGTCAACGAATGGAAATAAAAATCGTTCGACAACGAATTCCAATGTCACACAATTAGGCAGTAATCCAAATCAACAATTAAGCAGCGAAGATGAAGAAAAACATCGAAAACTAGTCGCAGAAAATGAACAATTGAAAATGCTGATTGCTGAACGTGAAGCACGTGTTAACGAATTAATCGATAAATTAAAACAACGTGGAAGTAATATTGTTATTCGAGATGTACAACGATTCAGTGGAAGTACAACACCTGCTCAGGTTTTAACAAATCATGATACTGAACAAACGATAAATATCGACGGCTCCGCTTATGTTATGAGACGTCGATCAACATTTACTAATCCAATTACATTGAGTACGCAATTAGCAAATTCAACTCTACTAAATTCAATATCAACTAAAACCACTGAAGGATCATTAGAACCGAATAATGAAAACCAGAAAAAACGTCTTGAGGGTGCATCATATCGGGAATCTGTTTGTTAGAAAGAAGAAATTGAAAAAAAAACACCAAATAAATTTTCTCTCTTTTTTTCTTGTTCTTGTTTTTCTTTTTTTCTATCTCATCTATGTATGTATATGTATGCCTGAATATGTGTTTATATTATCTGTTGAAATCTGTATTATTTTAATTTATTTACTTAACATCTAAACAAAAATATATTTTAAACTTGACAAATTCTTCGATTTTTACTTGACTATCGCCCTCTATAGAACAACAAATTGGCTTTTGTAAATCTATGGACAAAAAAACAACACAGTATTAGATGGAATTCGAATCCATAGAAATCAATAGAAAAAAAAACGAAAATTTAAATTAATTACGTTGGAATAATTCAGCAAATGAATGTATTTATGGTTCGATTTTTTTCTTCTTCTATAGACTCGTTTCAATAATCGACCATTAAAAATCTTTTTCGATATGTCTGCCTGATGTAGAATGTATACACTTCTTTGATTGTCAAGCAAAACAATTTTACTATGAATGACTCATTATTTCTACAGATGTATTTATTCTTTCTTTCTTTCAATCAGATGATTTGTTGTTCGTCGATTTCTTTTTCTGTTTTAATCACTTCTAATCTAAGAAAGCGAATCGAATCTTATATCGGAAGTTTGTTATACAAAATCTTCCGTTTATTCTTTTCTTTTACATTATTTAAATGTAAAAGTATTAAGCATATTCGTTCGTTTTTTTTTCTTCTTCTGCTTCGTTACTTCGTTCATTTTTCAATTACATTCAAATAAACTCTATGAATGGTATTGAATACATCGAAGCAAGTGAAAGAGAGAAAAAAGGTCACCGTATTGTCGTTCTATCGATTTCAGATATGTAAATAAAACAAAAACGCGGAGCTTTGACACAATTCTAATATTCATTTATTTCGACATAAAATATTCGATCGATTTCATTCTATTCTTGTTCTAGAATTACATGTAAATAAAAGTACTGATCTCTGTCAAATATGAGTCAAGACGATATTCTTCAATCAGCAAAAACTGTTATACAAGGATTAGATGCATTAAAAAATCAACATAACAAAATGCTTGAAAATGTTCTTGATTCAATCAATCATCAAAATTCCTCTCAAACAGATGTTAATAAATACGAAGAGAAAGCTGGTTTATTAAGAAAATCAATGGATATGATTGAATTAGGTTTTAAAGGAAAAAAAAAGAAAAGAAAATGAAATTTATCTTGTTTTGTTTTGTTAAGGTATCGGTGAAGCTCACGCCATGATACAACTAGGCAATCATCTTCAAAATCTTGAAGCTGAAAAACAAAAACTACGTTCACAAGTCAAACGTTTATGTCAAGAAAATGCTTGGCTAAGAGATGAATTAGCCGCCACACAGAAGAAACTACATGAATGTGAACAATCGAATGCTACGTATTCGGTTGAAATCGAACATTTGAAATTTCTTAAAGATGTTAAACAATTCGATGCCAATGACAATGCATCAACAAATGAAAATTCAACGCCAGCTGCCACTCCATCAACAGGACAAACAACTGATCTTGTCAATGATCTTTTCCCCAACGATGACGATTACCTCGATCAACAAGATACATCGAACTCAATACATCAAGGCAAACGTTTCGATTCCTATGCAGATTTAACCATGTCGCCATCACAATCAGCGACAGGATCGTTTATATCGACAACAGGCTATGAAATACCAGCGAGATTAAAAACTTTACATAATTTAGTTATTCAATATGCTTCAGAAGGTCGTTACGAAGTTGCTGTACCTCTATGTCGACAAGCTTTAGAAGATTTAGAAAAAACATCGGGTCATCAACGTAAGTTTACTGAAAAACAAAAACAAAATTTACAATCATTCGATTATTTAGACCCTGATGTTGCAACAATGCTCAATATTCTCGCACTTGTCTATCGAGATCAACAGAAATTTAAAGAAGCTGCTAATCTATTAAACGATGCTTTAGCTATTCGAGAGAAAACACTTGGACCTGATCATCCAGCTGTAGCTGCAACTTTGAATAATCTCGCTGTTCTCTATGGTATTTTCACTTTTTTTTCTTTTTATCATCGATCAACATTCATTCATTCTTTCTTCGTCATTTAGGCAAAAGAAATAAATTTAAAGAAGCCGAGAATTTATGTAAACGTGCTCTTGAAATTCGCGAGAAATGTCTCGGCTCCATTCATCCCGATGTTGCTAAACAGTTGAATAATCTTGCTTTACTCTGTCAAAATCAAGGCAAATACGATGAAGTCGAATATTATTATAAACGTGCGATTGAGATTTATACGCAAACATTAGGCATCGATGATCCGAATGTTGCGAAAACGAAAAATAATCTCGCATCAGCTTATCTCAAACAACAGAAATACAAAGAAGCTGAACAAATCTACAAAGATGTTCTCACCAATGCACAAGAAAAAGAATGTATAGTTAAATCAACAATTGAACCACAATCACAACCACAAATTCAACAACAAGAAAATCAAAAACCTCCACAACCAAAATCAACAACACCAGGTGTCAATTATGATGCACAAGGTGGATGGTATAAATCGATTCTCAGTGATCAACCAACAGTAACAACAACATTGAAAAATCTTAGTTTACTCTATCGACGACAAGGCAAATACGAAGCAGCTGAGACATTAGAAAATTGTGCAACTAAAGCAAGAAAAGATCCACAAGTTATTATTCAAGCACTTAATATCGTTAAACAGAATAATCTAAATATTCATCAGCAAACACCATCATCTTCAACTTCGTGAATCTCTTCCATTTCCTCTCGTTTTCTTCTCCTTCTTCTTCTTCTCAATATCATTCTGAACAGTGGAGTATTTGCTTTGCTTTGTTTTTTAACCTTCTTAATTGTCATTGATTTACCATGTATATGTCTATTGTATTGCAAAGCTCGAAGCAGTTCAAATACACAGAAAACTCATTTTTAGTTTTTAGAATTCGACTTCTTCTTTTTTCTTCATTGACGAGAAGAAACAACAGAAAGCGTAAAGACGTAAAACATATCGATAATCATTTGTCTTTCTTATCTTATTTCAATGTCAATAATTTACTCGAAACGAAATTTTTATCAAAAAAAAAAGAAAAAACACATTTACACTCGAAATAAACGTTCGATTTTTCTTTTTGTTAGCAATGTTTGTTGGTTTTTCTTTGTCTCTTTCAACACACATCGAAATATTCATTGTTTGTATGAAAGATATTACAAAAAGAGAAATACAAAATACTAATAATACACATACGTATATGTATGCATATATTCGAAGTTCAATCATCACACGAAAGAAAGAAGAAGAAAAAAGAACAGAAACAAAATCAAACAAACAACAAAGAAGAAGATGATGAAATGAACATGTTAACTTTCCACGTCAAAATAGACAGAATAAATATTTACAAGCAAAGGAAAAAAAGAGGAATATTCATATTTAGCTGGGTGTTTGTTTCAATGACATAAAAAGCAAATGGAAAGAAGAAGAAAACGTAACCGAACTGTTCAATGAAAGTAAAAAAAAAAGAAGTTAAAACAACAGAAAATGTCTTTATGTTTAGCTTTGTCTAGAGAATAAAGTACGGAATGATATATGTGTCTATTCTTCTGTGTTTCTCATTATTTATCAGACCAAGAAAATACACTAAACATATTGTTTGTTTGTTTGTTTGTTTTTTCCTTTGGTGTTCTCTTGAAAAACGAATTGATTCACCGGTGTGTATACAAGCAAAACTTATTGAATAAGTCTCATATTCCGATGAGATTTTCTTATTAGGAAAAAAAAACGAAAAACAAACGAAAAAGAAACAAGAAAAACGAACAGACAAAAATGGAGTTTTTTTGTTTTCGGTATGAAAAATGCTATCGTTCTTTTAATTTTCTCGAATTTGTTGCAGTTTTCGCATTCGTACAAATATCTTTCAATGTATTTCCATGATCAAGTAAACTAACCAATAAACTCGATATTTGGCCTAAATGTTCACAAAAATATCGATGTCGTTGAACATTTCCCTTGAAATCGAAGAAAAAATAAATTAATAATTCTTTCGAAAAATGTCAAATGTTTACTTCGATTAAATCTCCAATTGCATTTCTTATTGAATGATCATCGATATTCAATTGATCCAGAGATAACGCTATATCTGATAAATTCTTCTGTGCTACTTGTTCATTATGTGTCTACGAATGAAAAGAAATATTAAATGATGTTCGATTTTCTTGTCGTTTTTTTCTTTTTGTTCTACCAGATCGGTAAGAGATGTTGTTAAGCGTTGAATCCTCCACGATGTATTCGATTCGATTAGCTTCTTTCGTATTGTATCAGGACTTTGAATAGGTACAGTTCGTTTAGGATCTAAGAAAAAATGATCGTTTTTGAATTCGTTTTTTTTCTCGAAGATTTACTTGTTCGAATGATATCCGAATATTTTTCATAGTGATTTATTTTCGGTTTCCAAGAAACTCGTGCCGAAAGAGTATTGCTCGGTTGCGAACGAGTTTTCGTTGCAATCCAACGAATGCCCGTTTGTTGATCATCAAAGACAAAATCTAAACAAAAAATTTGAACATCAAAATCAATTGGATTTTTCTTTTCTCACCTTGAGAAAGCCGTTTCAATAGTTCATCACTAATCATTTCAGTTGTAATTAAATCTTGTTTCGTTTGTTGATTCGTATTCGAATGATTATCTTCGGCGAGTTTCTTCTGCAAACGTTTCTTTCGAAAGTGATTCGTCGAGAGAATAGCAGCAGCTGCCTGTTCAGCTGACGAACGTTTTTTCGATGGAAGAATGTGATTACTGTCGATGTTGATATTCGGCGGTGTCGTATTTTCAATCGACAATTTTTGTCGACATTTGCGCGATGTTTTGCCGTTCGAATTCGAATCGAATTGTTCGTAATGTCCGATTTTTGTTGGAGGTTCACACAACGACGATTGTTCGCTACAAAACAAACGAATAGATTCGACAAAAACAAAGAGATTTTCGTTTTGATTGATTTACTCGTCGGGGAGTTTGTGTTTTTTTGATGTGGGTAAAATCGACGAGATCTGTTGTGTCGATGGTTGAAGAGGAAGACGAGTTCGATTTTTAGCCGAATGTTTATTCGAATCGGTTAGTTTTTCGTCGATTGTCATTTCTCGAACGATCGGTGTCGTTATTGAATGATGATGATGATGATGGTTGTTGTTATGATCCATAGGACGTTGACTTGTCGAGATGCGAACTGATGATAGATTGGTTAATTGAACTGAATTAATCGTGTCTGATGTCGTGTTTGATGGAAGTAAGGACATGTGAAAATATGTTTGATGACCAGAATCGAGATTTTTACTTGTAAAGATCGGATTTTCGTGTGAGGTTGGCGAGGAGAGAGTTGAATGTTCATTTGAAGATATTAAATGAACTGAACGTGGAAGCATTTTAGCCGAAACTAGAGGAGGAGAGGAAAAACAAACATAAATACATGTAAAAAACAAACAAAACTCGATGACTAATTACGGATTTTCGTTTTGGGTTGAGGTGTCCAAATATTTGATGTTGAATTTTGTTGAATAACTAATTTCGGTGTCACAGAATTGTTCGTTGTTATCGATGAATTCGTCGTAATCAATGGTGGAACAAATGTGACTCGGCTTTTCGATAAAAACGATGACGATGATGTTGTTGATGTCGATGTTGTTGGTTTGGAATTGTTTTGTTCTTGATTTGTTGTTAAATCATTTGTTGATGATATTAACGTTTGAATTTTCGGTGATGTTGTACCCGGTGGAATCAGTGTAACTAATGGCGATGAATTTGTTCCTGTTGAATGATTGGGTGATGAATTAAGAATGTAGGTTTTCGACGATGAATAACCGCCATTACTCGTTGGTGTTGATGTTTTATCGAGAAATTGGAATTGTAATGCGGTTGGTGGAGATGATTTGCCAGTCGTTGGAGTGACTAAACGTATGGATGATGGCGTTGATGTGCCAAGAGTTTTTGTTGAATTATTATCTGGATGTGTATCAGCTTTATTAGAAAAAGACAAAACAAAGTAAATCTCAATTTAAGACAAGAAAAAAAACATACATAAAGATAATTTCTTAACAATAGATACCGAACTCGGCATATTCGACATTGATAATGTTGGTACAAGTGGTTTGGGATGCTAAAATTACAAACGAATAATGAAAAAGAAGAAATATTCGATGAATTCATACTAATTTTAAACCGGAATAAATACGTGTTGTTGTTGATAATGTTGATGAACAATCAGTATCGTTGGATATTTGTTGTTGTTGTTGTTGATCGTCTAAGACATCACTCTGCATTGATAATCGATGTGAACATACGCGGACGGTCATAAACAACGATCAAACTAAACATTTCATTCAAAATAAATCATTTTATTTATCCGAAAAAAAACGAAGAAGAAAAAGAAGAAAAAAAGTTTTTATCAAGGCGAGAAAAAGCATCAACAACCTACCCCCACTAGTGCAACGATGTCTTTTGGCTACATATGCGAAGAAACGAGAGAAGATTTTTTTTTCTTCGTTTTTTTTTCTTCCTTTCTACGCTCTTGCCGATCTATCAAAAGGTTTGGTTCGACTCTCGTTTCTTTTTTTTTCTTCTTCTTTTCTTTCTCCTTTTCTCTTCGTACTCGAGCTCGACACATTAGTAAACGGCGGTAGCTATCGTCTACATACATACACTAATGACAATCTCAGGCATCTTGCGCTATTGTATAGAGGCAAACCCGACCTACACCCAATTGCAAAATGATTGGACGAGAAGAATGATGTCGGAGAAAAAAAAGATTTGACAACGCAAAAAAATCTACTAACGAAAAAATTATAATGATGAATATTTTAGTTTTTTCTTTCGTGTATTTTCGTCGATGATTTTTGTTTGTTTTTCTCATTCGTTAGAAAAAATGCATCGAACAGTTTCGTTTTCTTTTTTTTTATTTTCCCAGCTTAGCTTTTTCTTATACAATTAGAGCAGAGCAAAAGAAGAAGAATATGTAGACGACCAAATATGTATGTGTAGTGTGTTTAGCGTTTGATTTTAATTTGTTCGATGTATTCAGACGAATCTACGTAGACAATAACAATAGAATACACACTAAAAAATCAACCCGATTCAATAAATCAAATATTAAAAGTCAACTAAACAAACGAGATTTTCATTCGAAGAAGTCTGTCTGTCTGTCTGTCGTTTCTTTTTCTTCTCGTCTATAAGAATAATCAATCGATGCATAAAGACTTAAACGAAAGTGAATATTTGAATGATTAAAATCGTTCGTCTATATGATGATTATGTACTATTGTATGATGAATAGTTGATGCTTACTTATGATAAGAATAAAACAAGGATTTTTCTATTTATTGCTTGAATAAAACGACTAACATCGTGTGAGAAAATGAATAATGAACAAATGAAAACGATTTGTTGTTTATCTAGTTTGTTTTGTTCGTCTTCAAATAAATATTAACAAGATAATGTACTGTTTAACGGCAGACATAGAGTTTTATGCATTTAAAATATCGAACAACAAACAAAACAACAACAACTTACGTCATGTAAAAGACGTTTTCATTCGATAGAAAATAAATGCATTCTTCGAAAATACTTATGCAGTTTAGTAAAACGAGATTGTTTAAAGATGTCGTTATATTATAATCATTTGTTTTCATTAGTTTATTTCCCTGAAGTATATTTATTCTTTAATAATAATTCGTATTATTCACTAAATTAAAAGAACAAGTCATATAAAAATTGATCGATATGTCACAGCTGTCAATTGGAATTATATAAAAGCAGAATTTATTCGACTAAGAACACAACTAAATAGCTATTTCAAAAGTTTGAGACCCATTTTATCGTTGAAATCGAGTGTTGCAAGAGTTGCTGCAAAATTTTCTAATGAAGCTGTTGAACCCGATTGACCCTCGATTAATTCTCCGATAACTTTCTCGGCAATAATCGATGCTTCGTCTTCACTAATTTTGCCAACCTACGATCAAAATATTCGAAAACTAAAACACTATTCTCAATGCATATTTTACCATCATTTTTAATATTTCTTGAACATCTTGTTTGGACAGTCGACCATCGTGATCAACATCGTACATCTTTATTCAAAACAAAAGATTAAATCTGTTTTTTTTTCTTTGTTCTGTTTGATTGTCTTACGTGAAAAATAAATTTAATTTTACGTATTTTAGCCGAATCATTTGGCAAATATCTCGCCGATTCAAGATCGGTTTTAGTTGATGCTGTTATAACAGTTTGATTCGATGCACGACGTTGCGAATGATTCGTACGTTTCGATTGACTGAACGTACTCATAAAATCGATAAATTGACGAAAATCTAATTTATTATCGCTTCCAAAATCATCGAAAATAACTTTTAACAATCGTGGCGCAATTGGATTTGCGCTAAACTTCGGTATTCGACTTAAATCATCGACATCTAAATAACCTTTATATCCTTTAACTTCGCCACGACCATCACGGTCAAGTTCATGAAAACGAGTCCATAAGGAATTGATCTGCTGTTTTGAAAGACCTAAACAACGAAATGTTTAACTATTCGAATTTTTGACTTGAATCTAACCTGTGTTAGCACTTATTTCATCGATATTAACGGTGTTCGGAAGAGATGTTGTTGCTCCCATTGTATTGTATAAATGTGCACGTCTGTTGGAAATCCGATCTCGAGTTTAGTTGTTCTTCTTTAATGAGAAAAAAGAAAGAGAAAGGAAAATGTCACAGACAAATTTGAGAAGAAAAATGAAACCTGTAAATTGTGTTCTGTTTCAAAAATATAAACGGATTCAGTCACTCGTTTACATTGCAATTTACCTATTCAACAACGGAACTACAAATGTATCGGAATCGAGATAAAGAAAATCAGACATTTTTGCTTTCTGCGTTTCTTTCTTTCTGTGTTTCAGTTTTTTTTTATATTGGATCGGGCAACTGGTAAACGAACAGAAGAAATAAAGAATGAAGGAAAAAAAAACTTCAGATGAGTCGATAGAATCTCAGAGAAGTAAACAAAATGCTTTTACTTTAAAGTTTTAATTAAAAAAGAGAAGAAAAAAAAATGATGACGGAACTAAGTTATTTTAGTAATTCGTTTATTTATAGAAATCGAATTAGAAAGAGGAAGCACGTCCGTCAAATTGACATGTCTGTATGTAGAACTCAGCTATTTTTGTTATTCTTTCTTTTAATTAGGTCGACAACGAAAACGTGGTCTGTGAAATATAGAGAGATGCAGAAGAAAAGTGCCAATCATTATAGTTCTATGTCTCAAGCAAAACTCAATTGATAAGATACAGTACGAATGCATGCTTTAATGTCGAGCAAACTGTTGAACGTCTGACGAAGACATTGCTTCGTTTCCTTTTTTCTCTCTCTTTCTCTCGCTTTCTTTTATTAGTAATTCTTTTCTCTCGTCTTTTCCTCTCTTTTTTTCTTACTGAACACAAGCGCTAGAAGAAACGGAAAAATAATATGATAATCAAGAAAAACGAGCTTTTATGCGTCGCTGTATGCTCTAATCACAGTACGCTTTTGCCTACACACACCATATATATCTAGATATCTACGTATATATATATATATATATATATATATGTATAGACATACGCAAGCATATAACTCAAGAAACGACGAAAGACGAATGTAATCAATCGTACAACAGATCCATTATGGCCATAAAGGAAAATGAGGCTTAACAAATACGCATTATCTTTTATTTCTTTGGATTTATATTAATCATCATAACAATAGCATCAAATATAGTGTCGACACTTTGCAAAGAAAATTATGATAATGCACTTGACCTCCAACGTGTGTGTGTGTGTGTATAACATAAATTATTTCTATTCAATTAATTGACTATCTATTGTTGAATGAGAAGATTTTTAATCAAAGATTGACAAATTTCGATGTAGATAAATAATTCTTCCCTTCGCACGGTTTTATTTGCATAATAGATCCAAATTCTAATGAACATTGTCATCGATCTGTAGAAATGAAGAAGTAGATCAGTTATGAACGATACTTATTCTAATTTTATGAATCACGAAATAAATATCAAGAAATCATGACAATATTCAAGATCAAGTCAAGTTCTTTGCGTGCTATCGGTGCAAAAAGGCACAGAGGGAAATTATTATTCTTGTTTGTCTTTTAGTACTTTGAACTTTAAGTGTATATTGAACAATTAATGATAGAAAAACTATTTGCACTTCTTATTAAGTCTTTTTCGGTATTCTACTTTGCCTCAATATTCTTAACTTCGCAAATAGAAAGTTTTTTTTTTCTTGATTGATTTCGAACCAATATTAGTCAAAATAAAATTCAAATGTAAATATTGATTTGTATTACTCATTCGATCTTCCATAAAAGAAACAACAACGTAAAATTTATTGCAAGTGCATCATTTACCAAATCCAATATTTGCCTTCTGTATCTATTTTCCAACTAAAACATTTTTCGATACATAATAAAAATGATTCATTTCACTTAAACGACAGGTTTTACTCATTTTTTTTTGTGACGTAATATTATTGAAAAACAAAATCGTATAAAAGGCGTTTTTTTCTCTCGTAAGAAGTCAAGCAAACGAATCTAAAATAGTGGTCTCCAATGTTACATCGAAATACGACATAAAATCTGCGTCACCAAAAAGTTGTCTGTTCTGTTTCAATCATAAGTGAACGGCACACGTTCTTTGTCCTTCAGTCTCAAATAATTTCTACCTTTTCTTCGTAGTATGCAGAACGAATGTAAGTTTAAAGTTTTCTTCTACTCATATCAATTCGATTTTGTTGTTCAGGTAAATCTGTACCAATAGTATCGACGAGACGACATAACTGTTGCTATCGTCTTTCAAGTTCAAATGATTATGTTTGTCCATTAATAACACCGAATCTGTCAACTAAACAACAAGAAATCGAACAACGACAACATGTTGAAGCTCATGTTTTTTCGAAATTAGAAGAATTCAGTCGACAAACATACACGAGTCTATTTCATTTGACATCATTCTCTCGTGTACGTCGACGTTTGAAACGCGATGTTAAATATTTAGCTAAACAATTTCATCCATATTTCGTTTCTGAAGATAAAATCCTTCAATGGATTGATGAAACACTCGAACGAATCAATTCACATTTTTCACAATTTAAAAACCTCGTCGATTCGAATCGTGAATTCAGTCAATCGCTACTAACTGATGCTATATATCAACCAACAGATCTCAACAATCAATGGCGACAATTACAATTAAAACGAGCAAAAATTCTTTTTCCGAATTTAACTTCAATCAATGAAAAAGAACTTCTCGGACAATATCAAAAACATATCATCAAAATTTATACACCAGCACAATCAAAAACCAATCGTCTTCCATTGAAAAATAAAACTGAAATTGATTTAGAAACTGAATATGTTAAAGTCGAACAGATTGGACGAGAATATCTTGAGACATTATTTGCTAATTATCGAAAACGGCAACGTCCAAATTTGGTTTTAGTTAGAGAAATGATCGATCATGGAATGAAACAAATGATTAAACGACCTAAAAGCAATCAAATTGATGAAATATATAAATCAACAAATATTCTTTCGAAAGCTTTGTTTATTATTAAAAGTAAAAATGCGTATTCAATGAGTTTGAAAAATGTTTCCGATGATTTTATGGTAAATGAATCTGTATATTCGAGTTTTGTGATTGAAATATATTTGTTTATATTTAGTTTTTACGTTTTGGTCGAGCTTTAGAAAATGACGATCGAGTAACAAATCGATTTAAAACATTAATTCATATGTTTCTTAATACAATTTCAATTCTTGTTAATTCATTAAAATCGACTTCAATCGATGAATCATTTCTATTAATCTCTGATTTCGATTCTAAATTAACCAAAGATCAAATTCTTTCGCCGATTATTTATATTGATCAATGGACCTGGTTAATTGAAAAATGGAAAACAACTTTACAAATCTTTCCAATAAATCTAACTGAAAATGGTGCATTTGGTCGTCTTGTTCGAACAACAATCGGTGTTGGCATAGCTCGACTCTACGGATTCGCTGAAAACAATGAACAAGATGATTTAGATCGAAAATTTTTTCAAGCTTTACAAATGGGCTTCTACTATGGAGTTGCTTATGCGTCTGTTGACGGTTTACAAGATACATTAAGTGAACAAGAACAAAAACATATTGATATTGATAAATGGTTAATTGAAATGGAGAAAATTCTTGCAGGACAACAATTTGATTCGAAATCTTTACCTCAAATGCCTTTGACACCTCTTCTTCTCGAAACATTTCACGGTCTTGTTGAATTAACATCAGCAAATTCGATTACTGAACAAACATTTACAGATTTAGCTTTGTTACTTCGTTCACAACGAATCGATCAAAAAGATGCAACTAAATCTTACAAAGATAATAACGTTGACATTTATATGGGTTCATTATTGAAATCTCATTTTACATATACGGCAACAGCATTTATGGGTGGTGCTCGTATGATCAATGATCAGGAACGTTTATGGACGATGCCTTTTCTCGGACAATTAACTGATGATTGTCGAGATTTCGATGAAGATCTTCGAGAGAAAGTAATAACACCGGTGACATATTATGCTGAACATGTTGACGAAATTCTCAATCCATTTTTTGTATTTTTATTTGTTTGCGAAGATTTATATCTTCAAAGTCAACGAAATACGAATACAGGTGCTTTTCTTGGACGTCGTATTATTCGAACATTGAGATCATTACAAAATCATCTCGATCGATTTCTAACAATTTTTACATTGAAATCTTATCCTGAATTGTACAATTATTGTTCATCATTACAAAACCATTTCGATGGTGTTAGTGATCCAGAAAAATCTATATTTCGTTTTGTAAATAAATTCGCTAAGACTTATGCATTCAATCATCGAACAATTGAAACATTTGCCTATGATCATTTATCATCAATCGAACAATATCTAACTGTTACAACAAATGATGAAAACAACAATAACAATCCACTTATTCGTGGAATAAATTATAGTTTAAAAGCTGGAGGTAAACGTTTGCGACCGTTACTTTTATTAATCATGGCACAGATTTATAATCTCGAACTTGAACGTGTTCTACCATTGGCACGTGCTATTGAATATTTACATACGAGTAGTTTGATATTAGATGATTTGCCAGCACAAGATAATGCACCATTAAGACGAGGTCAACCAACACTTCATATGCCTATTGAAACGGATCAAAATGATGTACCATCGTCGTTAGCTGAAGGACGAGCACAATTAGTTTCAGTTGATTTGATTGCTTATGCAATTGAATTGGTTAATGATGGTCTTCTGCAAGCTGGTTTTTCATATAAAAGTATTAATAATGTAACTATTGAACTTTCTCAATCGATGAAAGAACTTTGCTATGGACAATTTCTTGATTTACAAGCAGCTCGATTGAAGAAAAATCTCACAATCGATGAACTCGATAATATAGCTCATTTAAAAACTGGCAAAGCTATTGAAATAACTCTTGTTTGTCCTGTCATACTTGCTGAACAAGAAGAATCATCTTTAAATAAAACCATTGAACATATTCGTCAATTGGGAAAATATATGGGAATTTTGTTTCAAATGAAAGATGATCTACTTGATGTTGAAGGAAATACAGATGAACTTGGCAAATTAGCTCATATTGATCAACAGAATCAAACAGTGACTTATGCTAGTTTATTAGGTATTGAAAAAACTCGAGAACGTATCAATCAAATGCGAAAACAAGCTGAATCGATTGTCGATGATTTATGGCCACAAGCAGGCACACTTCGTGACGTTATAAGACATGTCTGTGAACGAACAAAATAATCTGTCAGATTTCCCGAGCTCCTCTCTGTTTTTGCTCTGTTACTATTCATTCGTGCTCACACAATTCAATAAAAGGAAAGTTTTATTTTTTCTTTAGTCTTTGTTTTTTTTGTACGATGCTTTATTTGATTATACACATATATTTTCAATTAATTTGAAGTTTTCTATCCATGAAATGAGATTGATATGGCATCGATTAAAACACATATAGTTCTCAATAAAAAAGAAAATCTTGTTTTGATTAACAAGCAAATGTTTGTTGTTTGTTATGAAACAGTAGTCAATTCGATTCGTATATGTTTGCTTGTCCTCATTGATCTCTTATTCACGAAAATCTAATCAATGTTCTTTAAACAATATTTTTTATTTATACTTCTATTCTATTGGTATTCATTTGCGATTGTCAAATCATCGACATTTTTCGTTTTCGATAAACAACTATTTGAGACAACGTATTATATTGATGAGAAATTTACAATCGGTGCTAATTTTGTTTTACCATCGTCGTTCGAGTGTCATTCGAATCCATGTTTAGTTGATTTAAAATTAACATTTATCGATAATGAACGATTACTAAAGAATCTTTGGTGTTATCCACCCGCTATTTTGAAATTAGAAAAATTATCATGTATTCTAAATAGTATCGATGCTAAACAAGGAACTTATCGACTTGCAGCTACTGTACAAGCGTCTATATCTGGTAATTTTACACCAGTTTTATCGGCAGAATTTCCCAACGATTCGAAATCGAATGAAATATGGATCAGTAGAAAGATTGCTGTGATAAATCCGTTGAGTGATCAACAGCAACAACAACAACCTGTAAGTTTCGAATAGTTCGAAAAAAACTACATTTTATTATTTTTGATAGACTTCTGCAGAAGCAAGTAAACGTACTCGGAGACAATCGATTGATGTCAATAATGGTAGGAAGTTTTAAAAACTACCTTCGAACTTACTTTTTTTTTCTATTCTATTCATAGGATATCTACCATTACAATTGAACAATTATGCTGGTACTTCGTATCCAGGTCATACAGCTGATTTTACATGTAACGGAGACAATTCATGTCCAAATTATCCACAAACAGATGATCAAGGCCGTGTTGTTTGTTGTTTTCCACTTCCACAAGCATCAAATGGAATTACAGCATTATCATCAGTTACTTGTCAAAATACTGCTCGAAATATCAATAATTTTCAAGTTAATATTGGTAAAGATCAATCATTCAATTCTGCCAATGATTTAAGTGTATTTGTAATACCTATTGTTGCTACTGTTCATTGTAATATAATCTTACCTATCGGAACTATTCAACCGAATAATATTCAATTTCGTCTTACTTGGACATATCATCCAAATTCAAATGATAACAATGTACCAGTTACACCAGCAGGAGTTTTAAATGATGTAACTTTACCAGTCAAAGTTCTTCGTGTAACAAGTACATCAGCATTTGTTCAACAAGGATCGGGATACAATGAATGGTTCGTTTGTCCACCGTCTACCAATGGCCAAATATCAGCTTTACAATCGATTGCTCTCCTATCTGATAGTAATGTTGATTATTTTCGTTGTATTTATGTGAATAAACAAGGCATTCCAATGAATGATCCCAATAATGGTAATCTACTCTTGTTTACATCAACGAAAAATAGTCCTACAGACAATCCTGCAATAGCCAATCTACCAAATATTCATACAGATTGTTTATCAATTCAATATTTTCCTTCTTCAAATACTTCGTTTGATCCTAATTCTATTCTTCTTGGAATTACTATTGCATTTCAAACCATGCCAACAACAACAGCAGATGTATCTTCGGTAATACCACAAGTATCTCATTTACAAGGAACATTTCAAATTCAATTTGATGTTGCTATTAATTTACTTCCTCAAGACAATAATAATGGACAAATCTCACCAACATCAATAGATAATAATACATTGATTCAATGTACTGAATATGACGCTGATATACCAATGTCTTATGATTCGTCAACTGGAAAATATACGGGCACATTTGAAGTACCGCCTCAAAATCCTGATGCAAATATTCTCGATTCTATAACTGTTAATGCCAGTTCAAATGTTCAGAATCCTATAAATGCAATTTTAGTCGATAGTCAAGGAAATATGCTATCTCCTGCGTATAGTTTAACATCTGGCATTCCCTTTCCAGATATATTAGAAATACCTATTTCAAAAGTTATTCTTCAAGCAACTGCTTCACAAGATGCACCTATGGATTCATTATTAGATTTGGATGTTGTTATGTGTCCTGCTAATGCTCCACAGGTAATCAAGAATATTTCGTTTTTACAATTATCATTGACATCAATCTAGGTCAATACTGGAATGCAACCTACTCCTCCTCCTC
>ERZ778027.915-NODE-915-length-57716-cov-11.568686_pt1 | contig 57716 bp, 64 predicted proteins | sample MGYA00375757_ERZ778027 | MGnify/ENA primary metagenome ERZ778027 (study PRJEB29350, sample SAMN05389817) | bioreactor metagenome | isolation source: Ammonium sulfate bioreactor | place: South Africa: University of Cape Town | collected 2014-02-18 ...
TTCTTCTTCTTCTTCTTCTTCTTCTTCTTCTTCTTCTTCTTCTTCTTCTTCTTCTTTATTTTGCCGATTCTTTTTTTTTATCGACCGATTTCTTTCCTTCTTATTCTTTCTCGCTCTTCCACTGGTCCTCATCGACGAAAGCAAATAACCAAAAAAAAATGAGGAAAAAAATGAGAGAAGACGAGTTTGCCAACATACATCACACTATACACATATAAAAATCTTATTCTCTCTCTCTCTCTCTATCGTTTTTGTGATGCTAGCATGGCGTGAACATAACACATAGTCGATAGAAGAGAAAAGTGACATTGCGCTACAAACATACAACACTTTTTTCTCTCCAAAGACGTACGTATATCTCAATGAAATCTCTTCAGTAATGATGATAATAAAAACATTAGTCTTGAACAAGTAGAAACGCAATATATTCTTTTAATGAACAGTACTTATTTCCTTTCGATTAAATCAAGAATTGGTATGTTAATTTTGCCTTCGTCATTCATTTAGGAAGGAGAAGAAGTAAAAAAGGTAATAAATCATATAAAAGAACACGACTCGGTTTTTTTCCTTCTTCTTCTTCTTCTTTTTTTTTGACAAGATGAATTGTAAAGATACAGAGATATTTTACAATCGAAAATTCTGTTTCTTTTTCTTTTAGTTTCATTTATTTTTAAAACGATTCCTAAACGTTGGTAATACACGCCTGAAATTTTTCTCAAACCTCTGCTCATATGTGATTAGGTGAGCAAAGTTTCAGGTGTATTAACCCAGCACATAATTCGACGATTCAAACAAGCAAGTATCGTTCGTTGAACACCTGCTTATATCACATAAGACAAATAATCAGTCTAACAGTACCACTTGAACAAATATTCGTGTCAATTAACATATTTCCATATAGGAGAGACAGAGAGAGAGAGAGAGAGAGAGAGAAACAAAAGGCCAGATATCAATCTCATCTGATTACTAACGATGGTATAGATCAAACGCATCTGTACTCGACGAAGAAAAGACCTTTTCTTCTTTTCTTCGAGAAGGCATACAATGACAAAGACCTTGATCAGAATATTTACAGATGATGATCACAACTAATCTTCTCGTCTAATACTCGAGACAACTTGTTCATAAAAACGAAACAACTTCGAACATCAACATAGTGATAACTGATTCATTTAGCAGTTTTTTCCTCGAATTACATACAAAAAAAAAGAAGAAGCGGATATACATGTAAGATGAGAGTTTCTAGCAAGGTTTCTCACTTGATATAAATAAATAAATAGATAAAACAAAGCGCGAAAGAGAGAGAGAAGGAGAATTTTTCTTTTTTTTTTTACTGACTAATATTTGACGTATTACCTTGGTTAAAAGTTTTTTTTTCTTCGATGCAGTTAGTTTATTTGAAGAAAAGAACGGAGGAAAAATCGACTAGAGATATTTGTCTACTTTTAATTATACGACGACAAGCAGAGAAAACAAATGTCAACAAAGCAAGTTTCACATTTACTTTCTCATTGAATTGATGCAATAGTCGTAAATCAATGAGGTCAAATCATGCAGGAAACGAATGTTTTCAAGTAAAGAACTAGTGAACAAATTTTATTCGAATAAAATCACAGCCAGCTGGATTTGTTTAAACAATGTCAGACAAAAAGAAAATAATAAATTAATATTTAAGTTCGATAGATTTTATATTGAACGCCATTAATCAAAACGGTTGACCCATCAAGATTAGTTACATCAACTTGAGTTTTTGTTTTAAGATCTGATGTTGTCATTTGATCAATATCAATGCCCGTATGTTGTTTAAATATTTGATGTAGTTGTTGATATTCCCGTTTAACTGATTGAATCCGATCGAGAAGTTGTTCATTTTCTTTTTCTAATTGATGAATCGATTCTAATGTTTGTTCTTGTTGACGACGGGATTTTTCTCGAGATCTTTGAACACTTTGATTATTTCTACAGCGTAGTTGTTTATATCGTGGATCGGTTCGTACAACTGAACGATGATGCATTGTATTTTGAATGACTGAAATTTTTCATTACACGAGAAATATATTCATTCCAATACTCGCGTATAAGATGATGACAGACACAAGCTGATTGGCGAATAATGACGTAATATTGCATGAGATCATCATCGAATAGAATGCAAGAACGTAATAATTTCGTTAGAAAACCGATTCATACGTATTTTCGAGATGTCGCTAGGAGATAGAATAAATTTCTTATATATTCAAACAATTGTGTTTATTTGTAATATGATCAAAATATATCCAACTCATGCAATGACTGATTAGCTGAGGAGAGAATGTTTTTTTTAAAAACAAAATTCAAGAATGTAATTATTGTTTATTTAATCGATGCCACATGGAAAATTCTTGTCGATCTTTGAGTTGTTGCCATTGAATGGTACCGGTACCGGATATGAAATCGATTGATGAAAGTTTGATACGACCCAGACATTGATGTTCGCGCAGATTGGCGTAGAAATAAATCATAATCATAATACGATCGAAATTATTCGGGTGAAATGCGAGAATGTTTAAATCGATCGGTTCGTCGAGAGCAAATGCTGATGAATTTAGACGATAGGACTTTGTTTGATAAGTTGATAGAGGACGATGCCGATCGAGAAGTATAATTTGAAAAAACCCATTGGCATTTGCATTCTTTTGATCAATTTTTAATCCTTTTATACGTTGAATATCGACTGTAATCGTATGATCATTCGTTTTCTGTAAGCGAACAAGCATTTCGATGGAGGACTGAAAAAGACAAAAAGTTATAATTGAAAGTCGAATTTTTTGGTTTTAAAAGCATCTTACAGATTTGATGAGTTCGATTTCGTGAATAAATTCCATCGGAAAATCTCTCAGTTGATTGAAATAAATCTTTCCAATTTGTCCAAGTTGAACGAGTTTTTTCGTTTGATCTTTACCGGTAATTTTCATAATCAAAGCTTTATCGGAGAATTTCGTTTGTAGAACATTCGAAAATTGAACACAATCTTCGATGTTCTCGTCCATAAATGGATTTATATTCGGATAGATACGTTTAATCTCGAGATTTTTCGTTTTTCCATCGGGTAATAAACGAATTTTGATTGTTAATTGTTGAAGATTTATTGGTAGACCGGTTATTGAATGAAAACGGATTTGTATTGTTGATGATTTCAAATAATCAAATGAAAATGAAACTAATATCGGTTGATATTCATTGGAAATCTTTTGTGTTTGAATTAATGAATGTATTGAATTTTGTTTGGGCTCGTTGAGATTATTACAAATTGCGACAGATCGTCGACGAATCCGTTCGATATTCTCTGGTAGAGAAAATTGAATCTGAGAGATTAATTTCGAATCAACAATGGAACTTTGTCGACGATTCGAACATTTATGAATAATTAACGGATTCGCCAGACTCGACGAACGTGATGAAGATAATCGTCGTGTTATAATATCGATTTTTGGCGGTAAAGAATATTTAATTCGTTGATTTTCAACTGGTTTTATGTGAAATCGTGAATAGAGAAATAGAAATATTATTACACTGGAAACAATAGAAGCGAACAGAAGAACGAATACAAGAATAATCACAGGCATAATTATTGTCGCTGTAATTTGTTCAAATCTAAAATAAATATATGTATATGCGTGTTTTCCTCGTTTTCTCTTTTGGTCTTTGAAATCATAATAAACAAACATTATTCTTCTTCTTCTTCTCTCATCATTAGAGTCGTTAATATTTACAGACCTTTAAGAAAATATTCTGATATAAAATACTCAACTTCACAAAGTTGACTTAGTCAATGTCATATATTTGAATATAAACATGTATTGTTAAACCTTGAAAATCGTTGTTCTCAGAAAAGAAAACGGGAAACTCAACTAATATCGTATTCGCTCAATGTTTTTATTCATTTTCTGTCGTCGGTTTCTCTCAAAAGAACTCAACCGAACAAAAAGCTTATTAGCGTAGGCGAGGGCGTTTTAATTCATTTTATTTTCTCTCTAAAACGAGGAAAAACCGAGGACATATATATTTATATATATCTGGATAATTATGATAGATGACTTTGTTTTGTATCTAAATATGTCTCAACTGACTTCCAACAATCAGAATTAATTATCGATTAGATAAATCAAGAGAAAAAGCAACAAAAAAAACTTTCGTTCTTGAAAATGTTTCTTTTTTCTTCTCTTCTCTTCCTACTACTTCGTGACTATGAGAAGTTAGAGAAGACTAATAATTACAATTTATTTTTTTCTTCACCGTGATTCCTTTCGGGTTTGTTATTTTGCGGAACAGAAAAAAAAACGAGGAAAGAATAATATTTTAATACGCATATAAACAATATCTACAAGAAATAAATCTCATTTCCTAATGATAATACGAGGAAAAAAAACGAATGCGTATATTCTTATGACGTCAATATAATTGTGTTTTTATTAATAAATTGAATTGAATTAGAATTCTAGTTGACATACGTGTCAAACGGATATTTTGAATAGGTTTGTCAATTAATTGCCATTCGAAAAACGAAAATAATCGTATTATCTTTGTCTTTGCGTCGATCGTGTGCGAACTAGGGTTTTCACGATGCCTTTCTAATCTCTCTTTATTCTCCACCTCCATATTTACTTTTTCTATAACAATGACGATGCATGACGCATTTATTATTTTCGTATATATATAGTCAATTCGATTGGATGTTTCAATTTACTTTTGTTCCTCTCTTCTCGTTCTAACTAACAAAATGCATACGCATGAAAAAACATTTCGTTCTCGAAATATGTCGATTACACAATCGATTTTACTTTATTATCGAATATTTTTCCATTATCTATTTTCGGGCAAAGGCATTCACAGTTATTCAACAAATGAAAACATTGATCGACGTATCTTAGTACATATCTATTCTCTTGTTTTAATGATACGTCTATTCTCCTTGCCACATTATCGTGCAAAATCTTATGGTGCTGATTTACGTGCCAATCTTCGAAATGTCGTCGTACCATTTACTGTTCTTCCATTATCAATCTATTGTTTAAATAAATATTTTTGTCTTTTTTTTCTCATTTTTATCTATCCGATTTGGGCGTTAATTGGTTCGATTTATTTATCAATCTATGATTTAACAGCTAAAACAATCGATCAACATTTCTACGAACAATTATTAAAACCAAACTATTGGTTTGCAACATGGCGTATTAATTGTACGATTGTTGCTTATCATTCATATAAAACATGGAATGAAACGAAAGGCCAATATGCAATGGAAGATAAAGGACATTTTCTAATCGAAGGCAAAAAATACAATGTACCAGTGACACCAGTTTTAGACATACCAAAAATAATGGTCAAACATAAATCCATCGAAGGTGGAATGGGTATTAATGTTTACGATAATTTTGCAACGTAAGTTGAGAAGAATATCACAAATCGTATCTATTGAATTCATTTGTAGAAATTATGGCGATTGGATTATACAAAAAGTATTTGCAAATAGTAGTTTTATTCAACGTTTAGTTACACCAAATGCACCATTGAGTACAGTTCGAATTATCACATCTCGTGAAGCATCATCATCATTGATTAAAGTTAAAACAATGGTATTTCGTGCCGGTCGTGTCAATCAAATGACTGATCATAATGCAATCTTTCATAATATTGATTTCAATGCGACACATCGTCTCTCAACTGGTACAACCAATCGTCATTGGTATCAAACCGGTTTAAAATCATTCAATACGAAATGTATGTGGGAAGAACAAAATTATATTGTACATCCTGATTCTGACGAACAAATTGAAGGTATTAAATGGCCGAATGTCAAAGAAATGCTTGAATGTTGCTGTAAAGCACATGAAAAATTATGCCCCAATGTGCCGATTATTGGCTGGGATGTTGCATGGACAAATGAAAATAATCAAATCATGCTCTTGGAATTAAATATCTCATGTAATTTTTTTAATGGACATTTTGATACGAAAGATTATACGAATTTTGTCTACGAATGGTTTCATACACTTGATCAATAGTGAAACAAAAACAAAATTGATTGACTCAAGGTCAAACACCATTGATTTGGTGAGAATAGATGCAAATGTTTTTTCTCGAGTATGAAAGCGATCTTTTCTTTTCTTTTCTTTTTGCATTGTAATAAGCAGTTGTTGTTTTGAAAATAAAAATAGAACACAGATAATTTCGATTGATAAAATTTTATTCAAACATTGAGTTTAACTGTAGGTTGGCAAACATTGCTCATAAATGTACTGACATGAGAGCACAAGTATTTCGAATCGATTATTATTGATTTATGATAAGATTTGTTTTTCTTTTTCTTATTTAATCCAAACAGGTGATAAAATAATACTCATCAAAAGTGAACAAACGAACGTCTAGTGCATGTACTTTTGCAAAATGAAAATGATTAGTAAAATAAAGAATGAATACGTCAAACGTGCAGATGTATTCAATAATAATCGTCCATCGAGGGTTTTTGTTACATTGTATTTGAAAAGGATTCGTTTTAATTCACTTGCTGTCAAGTATCCATTACATAACGATCGATTGCATTGATAATCAAATTTAGCACTACGATAGGAATCATAGATCTGAATTTGATTTACAAGACTATCGTTCGTATTTGTACAGGATTGAGTGAGTCTTTTATTGCCAAGTAAAACTTGAGAGTACGAACATGCACCTTGAATTGTCGGAATTTTACATTGACGAATATCTTGTTTCGAATAGAAACAAGCAACATCATCATTCGTTCGTGATACAAGTAGAGATTCTAATTCTGTTCGTAATAATTGATGATTATATATCGAATAATTAAAAGTTTTAGCGTAGATACTCGAACAATTATCCTTATCATAACATGCATAAGTGAATTGTGACGTGAAACTTGTTGAATTATTTGGATTGAAACGAAATATTATTGAATTTGTTTCTTTGTCAACTGGTATAAATGAAAAAGTAGTAAAAGAATAAAATAAAGAACCTTGGATATAATCAATGATAAGAAAAATTTGGCAGCTGGCTGCAGTCACGGTTTGATTACATGTTGACGGTATGATTAATGGACTTGACAGATTTCCTAAAGTATTCGAACAATCTGTCAGACATTGAATTGAACTTGCTATTGGAATTGAAATCAAAATAATAATAAGACAATATTGAGTTGTTGACATGTTTCTGTATAGTTCCGCATTCCTATGTGTGTGTGTGTGTGTTTATATATGATGATATCAAATAACACGATCTTGTTGGCCGTAGGAAGTGAAGAAGTTTATTTGATTTAATTTCACACAAAAAGTCATAGTCAATTTTTAAGGTTAATAGATGTCTCTCTACATAAATTTCGTCACACAATGCGTTCTTTTACTAATAGAGTCAAAACAGATTTTTAAATGGTCTGATAGAAGCTTAAAAGGCGAGATTGCTTTTTTTTTTAAAGAATGAACCGCCCGGTGACCGTCTTCCGAACTGTTCCCTATCGATGTTTCATTCGATACCAATCGACTCAAAAAATCGAAGGCATTCGAGATCAATTCAGTGAATATGAAGTTCGATTGCATTTTGCTAAATGGCTGAAATCCTTGTGGTAAATTTCACACATTCAAAATTATTTATCATGAAAATACTTCCGATTCTGTCAAAGAGGTTAGCACCTAATCAATGGGTTCACTCGACACGCGACGGTTCGATTCGTGTTCGACGATGTTTCGTTCCATTTTGGAATATTTCGTTTCAAGGTTCGATCGAATGTTCATTAAGTACGAAATCAAATGTTCCATTTCGAGTAAATGAAAAAATAAAAACGATTCTCATAGAATAACATTTTCTATAGCATGAAGAAAATTATTATTCTCCAAAACAATGGCATTCATTTCCATTGAAACTTAATAATATCTCTTTGAACAATGTGAATATCTATGCAGCAACAAATTTCGATAAATATCACATACAAAAGCTCGATGTATCATTCGATGATGTTGAACTAGTCGATTTGGCAGATGAGATCAAATCCACTGAACAATCGACACTTGATCAGACCGTGGCATTTGATAATGCTTGGATTATGATTATCAAACCACTTTTAGAACATATGTGTATCGAAGAAGCAAGACAAGTATAAAAGCAACAAGAAAAAAAAATATTTTAAATCTTAACTGTCGTTTTCGCGAGTAGATCTATCCGAAATTCGAAGAAGCACGAATCGATTCATTTGATTTAACAATCACATCGAAACAAGAACGTCTTCTCTACTATCCAATCTACATGATAAACTATAAATACAAATCGGATGTTCATTTTACATGTCTATTCGATGGTTTAACCGGTCATATCGTCGGCGATCGACAATATTCAGCATTGAAAGTATCAGTCGCAACATTGGCCGGTTTCTATCCGCTGATTAAATTGGGCCTATTTTCATTTGGAACATTTGCAAATCTATTATTTGCATTTGAAATCGCTTCAGATTTGAGTTTAGGTGTTTCACTGCCGATTGCTCTTGTTGTTGCACCTTGTGTCGGATTTTATGCACGTTCATATCCAAAATTGTATAAGAAAGAATTAAGTGAAGTTCAATGGGCGCAGGATCAATCGAAAATATCGAAATTTACTTATAAAGTAAAACAACTGTCTCGATCATAAATTTGATATTTACTCCGACGTGTCTGCGTCATTTCTTTTTTGTTTTTTGCGTATTTAATTAAGAAATAAATGTTAAAACACGTTTATTAGATGTTTCCAAAATAGATTCTTCGCAAATTCTAACATCACGTTTGAATTTTGATGATATTAAATAATTAATGATGTTGATTCATTGAAAAACATGTTTGCTAAATAAGATAACATGCTCGAACATATAAATATGCAAAGATCTACCGTGTTTTTTATTCATTTTCCTGCAATAGAATGTATTCAGACACAAGTAAACTGTATTTTCTGTATTTAACGCTGGCAATTTGTCAATCAAAGATAAATGATGGTTCAGAGAAATTCACTTTCGAATCGATGCGCTTGTCGAAAGTTTCTATCGAGCAATTACGTGCATGGTCTGCAAAATCTGACGTCATCGAACGATATCGATCGTATCTGAACGAACCAAAAGAAGAATTAAACGAAGATTTTTATCTTTGTCCTGTGAAGAATTGCAAAACGGCGGATAAAACACCGTTACATCCCAAACAAACATGTCATACTCCGACCAGCAGTCTACCGACAGATCACGACGATCACGATGCTCAGTTTTTCAAATCACCTCAACGACCATCGAAAAAATCATCCGGTGGTGAATGTCACCGAAATCCATCAAGTAGTTGTGAAGAACGTCCAACTCAACCACGTATTTTCCCTTGTGGCGATGGACAATGCATCGATCTCAATAGTAATCAAAAATGTGCTAATGGTCGTCATCTTTTACTTGAAAAAGCGGAAAATGACGAGAAAATCTTCGCTGAAAAATGTAAAAAAACTCTCAATTGTAAACGTCGACCATCGGACAAAGTCGACGGTCTCGAATGTAAACAATGGCTAGAGGAAAATTCAATGGCACCCGAAACTTTCGAAGTTTGTAAAAAAAAGTTTAAATAAAATTCTTCTGCTTTTTGTTTTCCTTTGAAAACGAAAAATATTCATTCAATCGGCTCGAGATTGTGCCAATGTACATGCGGTCGATTCGGTATTGTCAAAGTATCGATCCACTGCTGATGAGACTTTTTCAGTAAATCAAATTCAATCATTGATATTGCTTTTGTTGTCGGACTGATCAGAGATCGTCGATAGGAGATAACGATCGACAGAGATAACGTTTGAAGTGAATTGAAATCGACATGAAACGATGTGCTGAATGTCGAAGTACGATTGGCAATCGCGAATAGCTTCGATTTACGTTTTTCATTAGTATTTGTCGAGATTTTGATTTGAATTTGATCTAAGAGAAGAAGAAAAACAAAAAACATTCGAATCGAATCGAATCGATTTCGAATTCGAAACAAAACGAACCTCGATGATGTGCAATTTGTTTGAGGAGATATTGAATGCCGAGAATTTTAATTACGCCGACATGCAGAAGACATCGATCTTGTTCGTAAACCAAACAAATCAAAGCTCGAGCTTTATTCTCATTTGTAACCTTGAAAACAATCAACAGACAGAAAATTCGTTCGATTCAATTCTGTTTTCATATCAAACCTGTTCTCGAACGATCATATCGATTCGTTCTTCGTAAATCTGTATGAATTTACTGTACTGTTGTTCGTGAGAATTATGTTGATGAATAACTAAAACTGTTTGACCGATTTCAATACGTTTATGAGATCGATGATGATTAGCTAGGAAATGAATTTTTAAATAAGCCTGTCGAAGATATCGTTGATCGAATTCGAATGTAAATAATTCATGAATCGGATTGATTTTCGAGAGAAATTTTCGTTTGTTTTCATTCTCATTATGATTGAATATTAAACGTATTTTACATTGAATCGATGAAAAACATTGATCGATTAAATATTGCATTGGAATTAAACGAATAATTTCGAATTGAAGTTGATTTCGATTGATTTCATAATGAAGTTTATAGAGAAATTCAATACGAAATAATTCCATCGAACGAATCGTATTCGTTTGCTCGATATCTTCGGATTCGGACGATGAATCCGATGAGAATTGACAATGTGATCGTTTGATTTGACAAGCCAATAGAATTTCACTGAGAGATATTTGAGGAAAGATATCATGTGTTACTCGAGCGGTAGAATTCGATTCGATTTCAATAACTGTTCGTTTTTTATTCAATCGTCGAATGTAGAACAATGAAAAAGTGAATATGAAAATAATTAGTAGACAACTGCATAGTCCTATGAGAACAATCAATTCCGACATTTTCGATTTCAAGAAATGATACAATTATCTTCGAAGTATCGATTTGAGAATTAAACACAGCTGACAAGTTTTTCTTTTCTCTCTCTCTCTCTCTCGTTCTTTTGCGTAATCGAAAAATGAATGTCTATCGTTTATATTTCTCTTATATGACAACGTGGCAAAGGTGAAAAAGAAAGAAAAAGGAGTATAGTGACTCAAATTTGCCTACGAATGTATTCGTGTCGTATATTATTTGTTTTTTACCTGTGTTCAGGTACGACAACATATTCTTGTTTCTCGAGCATTGTCAAATGAAAAAATCTTCGTTTTATTCACAATTGGTGCATCCATTGAGTCAAAACGATATTTGCAATGAATATATTCTAATCAATAAATCGCTCTTGGATACAGTAAGTGACTAGCGACGTTGATATTGACTTGATTGTCATTGGTGAAAGAGATTGTAGCGTCACGAGGTATTCTATGGAAGAGTTATTTGAAGGCTGATGATAACAAGCGGATGAGAAAATTGACGAATTTCTTCGTGCTTTTTTTAGAGTGAAAAACAAGAGAAAATTCCTTGTCATTTATCGAATATGTCATTAGCATTTGAACCACCGAAGAACGCAATTTATATTATCTTGGGAGAAATACAAGCGATTGTGTCATCGAAAAAAACCAACACGCGATGGTCGAACACACCTACTTATGAAGTAGATTTTCGCTTGCGAAAAAAAAGAAACTAATGAGACAATAATTTCTTTTTCAGGAATCTCCAGAAGTGAATCCATTTCAAAAATTAAAAATTGCTCTGAATTCAATATGTGGTAAAAATCAAACCAATGACTGAAGTTAAAAAACAAAATTCATATTTAGATCTTCATGATATCGATTCATGGACATTTGTAAGTCCATTTCTCGATATTATCCGATCCGATGAAACATCCGGTCCGTTGACTTGTTTGGCATTAAATGCTGTCAATAAATTTCTCTCCTACGGATTAATCGGTAAATAAAAAACAATGAATAGCAAATAAATCGTTTCTTTTCTTCTACAAAGATGCATTGGGCGAATCAGCTGCAACAACTGTTCATCAAATAGCTACTGCTGTAACACACACACGTTTCGTTGGAACAAATCCAAACGATGACGAAGTTGTACTCATGAGAATTTTACAAGTTCTTCGTTCATTATTATTAAGTTCAGTTGGCTCTCAATTGACAAACGATAGTGTCTGTGAAATTCTTCAATCATGTTTTCAAATTTGTTTTGAAACACGTCTATCCGAATTACTTCGTAAAACTTCTGAACATGTTCTCGTCGATATGATACAATTATTATTTGCACGTTTGCCACAATTCAAAGATGATTTAACTCCATCGACAACTAATAATCATCATCATTCGATTATTGAATCGAATATTCAACAAACAGAACAATTAAATCTAACGGAAAATAATCCGTCATTAATTATTCCAACAACGACTGTTCAAGAAAATGAACAAACAACGGAAACAAATAAGGAATTCGTTAATCCAAGAGGTATTCGTTTTTCAACAACACCACCGCCAGCATCACAGACAGAGGAAACATCGAAAGGTTTGCCATCAGTTACTCGAAAATAACCATCATCTAATTTTTTTTTAATATTCAGAATCATTATCACCTTATGGTTGGCCATGTGTTCGAGGTCTATTTCGTTATTTAACTCAATTAATTAACAATTACGAGAGGTTAGTTCATTTTTGTACATTTCTTAATTTTTATTTTTTCTCATTAGAAACAATACTGAATACATGATAACTGTCGGTTTAAATCTTCTCACAGTTGCGTTAGAAGTTGGTGCCGATTATTTAGCTAATTATCCTCCACTACTATCTCTTGTTCAAGATTCACTTTGTCGTAATCTATTGAGTGTAAGTCAATTTACACGTCGAAACAAATCTCAAATATCTCATGTTCTTTTTTGTTTGCAGATGTTCAATTCAAATCGTTTACATTTATTTTCTGCCGCATTACGTGTTGCTTTTCTTATCTTTGAAAGTCTTCGAACACATTTAAAATATCAATTCGAAGTAAGAACCGAATTTTCAAAATCAAATCTTTGTTTCAATGATTTCATTTCAGTTTTTTATCACACGTCTCATGGAATTAATCATATCCGATCAAACGAAACTCACCTACGAACATAAAGAAATCGCGTTAGAAACAATCATTCAATTACTTCGCATACCCGGCCTACCAGCCGAATTATATCTAAATTACGATTGTGACTTATATTGCAGTAATCTATTCGAAGAATTAACTAAAATGTTATCGAAAAATGCGTTTCCTGTTGCGGGTCTAACGAATATTCATATACTTTCGCTTGATGCTTTATTATCAGTTATTGATCATATCGAACTTGAATGTCAATTTCAAGTACAACGCCAGAAAAATGAATGTACGAGCTTTTCTTTGTTCTTTTTTTTGTTCGAATGTCAAAATTTGTTTTGTTTTAAGCAAATAATCAATCTTTAACACGACCGATACCGTGTGGTTATGCATTGGCTTTGTCTTTGCAAAATCTCGATTTAAATCATTCGGCTAAAATACGTGAATCACGTTGTTCAAGTGCACGTATTCGACAAAATCGAATGATGATTTCATCACATTTACCATCGCAAGACGATCTCAAAAAGCAGAAAAATGACAAAAAAGTTTCTTAAATTTATTTCATTTTTGATGTTTTGTTTTTATTTTCGTCTTTCGATTAGCTTTTAAGACAAGGCACGGAATTCTTTAATCAATCACCATCGTCTGGCATTGAATTTCTTCAACAGAAAAATTTTCTCTCGACTCCATTGAATATAAACGAAATCGTTCAATATATCAGAGATAATCCGTTGTTAGACAAGAAAACCATCGGAGAATATCTATCCAATCGAAAGAATCTTCATATACTCGAACAATATGTCAAGTAGGATCTTGAGATCTAAAAATAAAAACCCAAAATTATTCGAATTTTGTATTTGAAGAACGTTCAATTTCGAAAAGATGCGAGTCGATGAGGCATTGAGAATTTATCTGTCCGAATTTCGATTGCCAGGCGAAGCACCATTGATTAGTTCATTGCTCGAACATTTCGCTGCACATTGGCGAGTATGAGAAATGACGAAATTCTCTTTTTTTTTCTCTCTTAAACCTTCAATTCAATTTTAGGAATGTAATGATTTTCAATTAGCGAATAATGATGCTGCATTTGGTCTTGCCTATGCATGTATCATGCTTAATGTATGTTCGTTTTTTTTTGTTAATAATGAAGTTTATCTTGGAGATTGTTTGTATAGACTGATCAACATAATACCAATGTTCGTCGACAGAGTTTACCGATGACTTTAGAAGTAAAACGAACAGTTGGATGAATGAATTTAGTTATTTGTTTTATTTTGATTTTCAAAGGATTTCAAACGAAATTTATCCGGAATGAATAATAACGACAATTTCGATGAGAAAATGTTAGCTGATATTTACAATACGATCAAAGCTAATGAAATCATTATGCCAACTGAACAGACAGGTCTCGTACGAGAATCTTATCTTTGGAAGCTCATGCTCAATCGAGCGGAAAATTTAACTAAAGACAAACAATTTCTCCATGTACCGACAGGCTCATACAATCATGAAATCTTCGGATTAATCTGGGGACAAACAATGGCAGCACTTTCATTTGTTTTCGAAAAATCTCATTATGATCTAGTTATTGACAAATCAATTCAAGGCTTTAATAAATGTGCACGTATAGCCGCGTATTATTCCATGTCGGATGTATTTGATAATCTTGTTATTTCATTATGTAAATTCACAACTTTATTAAACAATCGTGACGTAGGATTTCATTTTTTGAAAATAATTGAATATATTTTACATTTTCGTTTCTAGTGGATCGATCATTCGCCTGTTCAATTCGGTCTCAATCGAAAAGCTCGTCTTGCTGCACAAGTTGTTTTTACTATCGCACATATTCATGGTGATATTCTACGTGATGGTTGGAAGAATCTATTGGAATGTATCATTCAATTATACAAAGCGAAATTATTGCCAACGGCTTTGATTGAAGTCGAAGATTTTCTTGATCCGTCCGGACGTATCAGTCTCATTCAAGAACAAACCAATCCAACGCCGAAGACCGATATCGGTTTGTTTTCATCGTTAGCTTATTTTCTCGGTGGTAGTTCGAATGATTCGAATGTTTCATCGAGTAAACAATTAACAAACGAAGAACAAGAAGCAATTAAAATTGCAACAACATGTATCGATGAATGTCATTTTGAACAGTTGATTCAAGAAACCAAATTTCTTATATTTGATTCATTAAATGAACTATTAAAAGCACTGATTTACACATGTCAAATTGCACCTGAATCGAGCAAACTCGATCAAGATGCAGCCGTATTTTCATTTGAATTATTAGTTAAAGTTGTTCTACAAAATCGTGATCGTGTCATGACATTTTGGCCAACAATTCGTCATTATTTCTATTCGATTTTAGTCAATGCTAATGAGAAAACATTTTTTATCGAACGTACATGCATTGGCCTATTGAGAATTGCTGGTCGATTTCTACGACGCGAAGAATTAGCATCCGAAGTTCTTTCATCACTGAAAATTCTTCTTCACATGAAATCGAACGTTCTTCATTTACTATCACCAGAAATAGCCTATGGTCTTCACGAATTACTTCGTACAAACGCCGCGAATATTCATCAATCGGAACATTGGTTCATTCTATTTTCTCTCATTGAAGTTATTGGTGGTGGTGCATCGCCATCGACGAACGCCGCGTCGAAACATCATGCTCATCAAAGTCAATCGACAAGTAACATCGAATCGGACACTGAATGTTCCGATTGTGCGCCAGCCAGCTCATCGGATAAAGGCTATACAAGTGATTCAGAAATCTATCGTCGTTCGGAATATATCGTTGTTACACATCATGATTTCGATACGATTCGAAATCAAACCGAAACGAAAATCGATCGACGAGCTTTGAATAAATCTTGCGAAATTCTCACGTTTCTTATCGATGATTTAGCTTATGTTAGTCAAGAAAATTTCGAATATTGCGTTCATTGCATACGTTTATTTATCGAAGTTACCATACGTGGACAAAACGAGAAAAATCAAACGAAATCTCCATCGAAACAAATGCGTCGTGTGACATCATTGAATTCGTTAACAAACGAAAGTCTCTACGAATCGAATTCGATGAAATCCGCTCGATCCGAGTTCGACGATGACGATCAAGTCGAAACAACAATTCAACATCAATATCAAACACTTGCAATGCAATTACTCGATCTCTTACAGATTCTTCATATGAATGCATCGAAAATCTATCAACAAACGCCAACAGATCAGACGAAGTCGAGCGTCTTATGGTCGAAATGTTGGTGTCCAATTCTACAAGGTATTGCTCGACTTTGCTGTGATTCACGACGAGCTGTTCGTTCGTCGGCTGTCAGTTGTTTACAACGATGTATTCTTTCATTTGAATTGCATATACTCGAACCAATCGAATGGGAATCAGTATTCAGTAAGGTTCTTTTCCCGTTATTAATTAAACTCTTGGAAACAACAAGTCAAATCGATCCAATGTACGGCATTGAGGAGACACGTGTTCGAGTATCTCAATTGCTTTGTCGAATTTTCTTACAACATCTCACGCCGTTATTAAGTCTTTCGACATTTACAACCCTTTGGTTAACAATCTTAGATTTTATGGATAAATATTCGAAAACTGATCAAACAGATATGTTGGTAGGTTGAGAGTGAAATTCAAATAAAACACAAAACGAGATCATTTTTTTTTGTTTTTCTAGCGAGATTCCGTTCGTGAATCATTGAAAAACATGCTCTTAGTCATGAACACAACGAGTCTATTCGATCCTGAACAAGCATTAACAAAATTAACTCGAGATAAAATCGAAACATTTCTACCTGGTCTATGGGATGATGTTTTTAAAATCACAACGCCACCACCCATGACCGAAGTAAATTAAAACTTTCATTTACATTCCATATTTCATTGAACACTCTCTTCTAGCCCGTTATGGTACTTCCGCCGACCAATGCAATAAATATTCCCGCACCTAGTGGTTCGTTCGATGATTTTCTCTAGTTAATTTTATTTTTTGAACTTTTTGTTTTATCCAGATGCAACAACAACAGCAACTGTTGCAAATGAGTCGAATGCTCCAGCTAATGTAAGTGATTTGTTTTGCCTTTTTTAAGTTTCTTACGCTCGACAAACCACACCCCAATCAGGAGGATATAATCAACGAGTTTCGTGCATGATTTCTTATAGGTGTCTACTTGTTCTCCATCTTGATCTTTCGACATTATACAAGGTTAGAACTTGTCTATATGTATACGTGTATATCGAACACTTGCATGTTTTTCTTGTACTTATATTTAGACTAAACTAATTGAACTAATTGAATTCATTGACAGATAAATTCGACTTGTTTTTTTTTGTAGACTCGGTTTTTACCGGCTCAAATAAGAAACTTATGAAAAGCAACGGAACTAATTCAAATTATTTATTTTTCTTTCTCTTTTTTTTGTGTTATATCGATGTTAATGTTTTATTGTTCATTTAGTTTTTTTTTCCATAAAAAAATTTCAGGCCAATATTTTCGGGCGTCAATAAAAAAAGACTAAAACGCAGATGAAATCCAATTACGTTCTCTACTAACCACGTGGAAACGCCATTCATATATAAAAATAAAACTTTTTTCCTGCTTGGTTCCATTTACGAGCATGTCGTTTTTTACATTCAGTCAATCAAGTGGTCAATTTTGTAACGAAAAACCAGGCGAAACTGATCAAACGAAGAAAAATCTTGGTCCTATTCCCCAAGGTTCTTATGCAATTGAAAATTCTTGTGATCAAGCGAAACAAAAATGTAATTTGACACCCGATACATCAAACAATATGTTTGGACTCAAGATCGAGCAAAATTAAAGCCAGGAGATATTGTCAATAGATGTCTGTCATGAACATTTACGAATTACGATCCGTGTATTATCATTATACGTTCTTTTTCTTTTCAAATAAGAGATAAAACTACTATTTATTTTGTTTTGTGTTCTTTCATTTAACTTGTGAAATGTCTCTCGATCACATTGGAATTAGTACTGCCGATTATGAACAAGCACTTTTATTCTATGACGAAATTCTTTCAGCATTAGGTTATAAAAAACTAATGACAATCGATGGTCATGATGTCGTCGGCTATGGCAAACGATTTCCATCGTTTTGGATACAACGTTCACGTACTACGGACACACCAAAAGTTGATCGATCAGGAACGCATATTGCATTCGTAGCAAATTCTCGTCAAAAAGTTGACGAATTCTATCGTACGGCATTGAAACACGGTGCCAAAGATAACGGACCGCCAGGACTTCGTCCGCAATATCATCGATTTTACTATGGTGCTTTTGTTATTGATGCTGATGGAAATAATATTGAAGCTGTTAATCATTTCGATTGGAGAGCATTTATCGGTTGGAAAACTATTTTATTGACATTTTCGATTTTATTTATGTTGGTCGGTGTTTATTTGAAAAATTAGATTTATAAGATTCCAGATGGTGTTTTTGATTTTTTGTTTGTTTGTTTCTTTCGTTTAAATTAAACTAGAAATATAGATATGTAAGATAAACACACATGTACTTTATATCTTTATCTCGCCAGTCCTCTTTATAACTTGTCGTGTTTAACTTAGCTAGATACGATGTTGTTTCATTTCATACTATTACTGCTTACAACTGAAGTTCAAAGCAAAACTTATCGAAATGCCGACGAATCGGCATCAATACTAATCACTCCAAGACATGTACGAATTCAACATATTGATGTTGATACTCATCCTGACATTGTCATCGACATACATACGCCACATTTTTCATGGCAACTAGCTCAACAGTATGATCAACATGGTCAATCGATTAGAAATATTCAACAACATGCTTATCACATCTATGTCACTGTTTTAAATACCGGTGAAACCATTTGGGATAGTGGATATGTTGTATCACCATTATCGACACATATTCACTACGCCGGTCCAGCATTTACTTCGGATACACGTTATACAATCAATATCAAATATTACACAACACAACAGTATGAAAGTCAATGGTATACTGCTCATTTTCGAACTGGACTTTTCTCACTTTCGGATTGGTCAGGTCAATGGATTGGTAGTGATGATATCAACATGAATCAATTACGAAAAGTCATCGATCTTAAACTAACGACAATTCAATCAGCAACTGCATTTATTAGTGGCATTGGTTATTATCAATTGTTTGTCGAAGGAGAATTAATCGATCCATCACGACGATTAGATATTGGATGGACAACTTATCAACAACGAACTTTGTATACGTCCTATGATCTAACAAGTGTATTGAATACAAGTCGATCAAAAGGTATTGGTATTACACTTGGTCAAGGATGGTACAATCGACAGCAATGGGTTATAGGTCCTGGTGCACGACCTGATCTTTCAAATCAATATGGTTCCCCTCGTGCTATTCTACAACTGAATATTGCCTATAAAGATGGAACAAATCAATCAATTGTAACCGATTCGACATGGTTAGGTCGAGAAGGTGAACATCGTTTCGATTCGGTTTATATGGGCACAACCATGGATCTTCGTGCAGCACGTTCTTGTTGGTCATGTGCTGACTTCACAGATCGATTTTCATTGTGGCTCAATGCTTCGATTTTACCATCACCAATTGATTATGCAGCTGGTGGTCAATTCTCCCTGCAAATCATGGATCCAATTCGAATCGGTCCTAATGCACTACATATTGCTACATCGGGTCGTCAAGGAAATATGGCTGGTGTACAAGGTGCTAGTTTGACTGATGGTGGTGTACTTAAACCTATTTCACAAGATTCCGTCAATGGACAAGTATTTGATCTTGGTCAAAATTTTGCTGGTTGGTGTAAAATCTCATCGATTCATGCAGCTAAAAACACGGTGATTCAACTTCGTTATGCCGAACTTCGATATTCTCGTGGTGCAAATGGGATCGGATTTGCAGGCATCTATTACGAAAATTTAGCTAACATAGCCGTCATGGATACAGTTGTTTTATCTGGCAATGGAAATGAAACATTTGAACCGGTTTTTACTTATCACGGTTTTCGATATCTTTTAGTCAATGGATATGATCAAGTCAACAAAGATACAGTCGAATGCTATAATCCACATACAGAAACGACGTATATTGGCAATTTTACTAGCGGTAGTCCTATTCTCAATCAAATTCAACATAATATTCTTTGGTCACAATTGAGTAATTCGATGTCTCTGCCAACGGATTGCCCGCAACGAAATGAACGTCGTGGATGGATGGGAGATGCGGGTCTCAGCATTGATGAAACGTTATTCAATTTTGATTATGTGAATTTCTATTTAAATTTCCTAACAATGATAGCTGATAATCAAGCGCCTGATGGTGGCGTCAGTGATACAGTTCCGTTTACTGTCGGTTTTAGTCCAGCTGATCCAAATTGGGGTACTGCCTATGTAACTATAACATGGTTTTTGTATGAACATACGGGTGACAAAAGTATTCTTGAAAAATATTACAAAGGTATTCAAGCGTGGATTGATTGTCTAACTGGAAAATATCAACAAACAGGTCTAGCAAAAATGTACTACTACTGGGGTGATTGGGCATCGGTACAAGGCACGACGAATACTTCATTGGTTTCTTCATATGCTTATCTTCGTGATGTGAATACATTTGTTAATATGAGTCAAATTCTTAATCAAACAGACAATGTACAAAGATATTCGCAGTTATATCAACGATTAGCAACTGAATTTCATAATGTCTTTTTCAATACTGCTACTGGCGTCTATCTTGATGGCAGTCAAGCAATGAATATCCTGCCTCTTGCTCTACCAAATGTCGTTCCACCGTCGATTCATACCGATGTATTAAATAAGCTCGTTAATAATCTTGCAACAAATGGTCATTTTACTGGTGGTATAGTTAGTGTAGCACCTCTCTATCCTCTTCTATCAAGAGAAGGACATCACGATCTTGCTTTGAATCTTTCAATGGCAATAACTTATCCATCGTACGGTTATATGTTCAATAATGAAATACAAAATGCAACAACAACATGGGAACTGTGGAATACATTACCACAAGGTGCATTTGCTTCGCTCAATCATCATATGTTCAATACAATAGGTGCATGGTTTTATCGATATTTAGCTGGCATTCATTTGAATGCACTTGAAACAATTACTATTCATCCACGAATGTCCTATGATCCTGATCTATTAACTCATGTCGACACTGAAGTTGTGACAATCAAAGGACCAGTTCGAGTACAATGGAAACGATTATCTCGAAGTATTGTATCATTATCGACATCGATACCAAACAATGCCGACGCAATCGTATCATTTGATCGATTGATTGAAAAAGGACAATGTGTGAAATTGATGTGTGATAATGAAGTTATTTGGGTACGAGGAGAGAAAAATGACGAAGTGAAAATGTTGACTGAAGTAAATGGATTGAGCGAATTGAGTGAGGATAATTTAACAGGTGTAATGTCGATTCGTGCTATGTCTGGTAATTATAATTTTGTCGCCTATTGGGAATAAAATTTCTTTATTATCAATTATTTCTAACAGAATTCATTAGTAGTTCGCGTGTCATATAAAAGAAATATATTTATACTTTAATGGTAATTTTCTACTTACCAATGAGTTCGTCAGTATCTCAATATATGCTTATCTTTCTTCGATACAGTCACAAGATGCATGTATCTGTCAATGTCTATAGTCGAAGTATTTTTGGACCTATTCAAAATGGTATTCAAGTTATCGTTTATTAGTAACGGAGTATGCTGAGGTTGAGTTTTATGGATACTAAAATCAGAGATTATTATAAGATCAAACTTTTGATAGTTTTATGATTTGTATTTGCATTTCGCAATTTTTCTTTAGCTTGATCGGTCAATTGATTTCGTGCCAGATCTAATCGGTCAAATGTTCGATTGGTTTCAATTATACTGATAATACAATCGACACTTGTATCTGTTATTTCATTTTGTCGAATATTGAGACATTGTAAAGTTGAATTGTCTTTGATGGCTGTCATGAATGCTTGTAATCCACTATCACTAATTTTGTTTGCATCAAGTGAAAGTACGGCTAAAGTTTTATTTATTCGAAGAAGTGATGCCAATTTTTCAGCACCAATATCTGTTGTATAAGTTCGAGTCAATTTCAAACTAGTTAACGTTTGATTATGTTCGAGTGCATCGCATAATAAACTGACACCATTGTTCGAAATAGGATTTCCATGTAAAACTAAAGTAGCGAGAGTTGAATTCGTTCGTAACATTTTACTAATTTCTTTAGCTCCGAATGCACCGATGTGATTGTCGGTTAAAATAAATTCAGTTATTGTCTTATTCGTTGCCATCAACGAGGTAAATATCGATGCTCGTGCGTCATCAAGACCATTTCCACCTAAATGAAGAACTTTCACCGTAGGATTAGCTGCTAGTGCATCGAATAAATAACTTGCACCACTTTCTTCTATCAAATTTAGACCAATAATTCGTAGAGCATTCCAAACTCGGTTGATACGTAATTCATCAGCGATAAGTTGTATGTCATCATTGGTTATTTTATCGACATAAAACGTAGCCGCTTTGCATAAACGCATTTGTCGAATGAGAATTTCTAATTTTTCATTTTCATAAACAGGTGTTTCATCTTCATCAAATTCGTCTCCATCTCCATCGAAAGCAGCCATTAAAAATAAAAAATTTGATAAAATCGAATGATTCGTTACTAACCGGCACAGTGATGTGTTTATGATGAATATATTTGCCGTTTCTTTCTCAACTACGTGTGAGTCACATTCTCTCGTTTTCTTGTTCTTTGTCAACAACATCATGCAATTACATCTGTTCTATTTATGTCGTTTTCTGATGAATCACATTACAAAAGAAAAAGATTTTTGCTCAAAACTTTATTAAACTGATGTAAGACCGCCATCGATGAGAACACTTTGTCCAGTCATGTATTCAGATTCGTGACTGGCGACGAATGATACAAAATTGGCAATTTCATCGGGCGCTGCCAAACGTTTCAGTGGAGTATTTTGTACAAAACTATTTTTTACGTTTTCAACTGTTGTGTTTTCATTTGCAGCCAAGTACTCCAACGCACGATTTAATAGGGGTGTATCAACACTACCTGGACAGTAAGCATTCACTGTAATCTTGTATGGAGCTAGTTCTATAGCTGCATTTTGTGTTAAACCTCGTACACCCCATTTACTTGTAGCATAAGCACATATATTTGGTCCTCCTGTATAACCGGCAGAACTCGAAGCAGCAATAAGTCGACCACCTTTGCCTTGTTTGATCATGATTTTAGCAGCTTCTCGATAGCAAAGAAACACACCACGGAGATTTATTGAAAGCAATTTATCCCATTCATCTCCACTAAGTTCAACTAGTGGCTTGCCTTCAAAAATACCAGCATTAGCAACCATAACCTACTCAAACAAACAAAATGAATATCACCTAGATTATTCAAAAAACCTACGTCTAAACTACCCAAGTATTTTGAGACATCTTGCATCATTGATTCCACTTCTTTTTCATTCGAAACATCAGCAATAATCGACGTTGATTTTCGGCCAAGTTTTTCAATTTCTTTTTCAGTATTAATAAGTTCTATTGAGTTAGCTTTGATATCATTTACAGCGACATCAAGTCCATCGCGAGCTAATCGAAGAGCAATAGCTCGACCCATTCCTTGTGCTGCACCAGTGACCAATGCACAACGTAACATCTTCACATAAAATACAGTCGTTAATATAAACCTTTAAAAAAGCTTCTTTTTTTTGCATAATAACGCCATTCTGATTGTGCTTTTATTTCTTGTGTTTATTGACAATATCACTCTCAAGGTTACTGACATCATCAGTGTGAAAAAGTATATCCGAGCAAACGATAGCGAAAGGTAGCGCGTCTTTATTCAGAATATCAAACACAATTGCGTTGAAATAAAAATATAACGTCAGTGAGTATTTCTTTAAATAGATACAAGACTAACGATACAGAATCGAAGTTTTAAGGAAAAAAGAAACATATAACTTAAGAAAATTGAATTCCTCCATCGATCATGACATTTTGTCCTGTCATATAGTCTGAGTCTGAACTAGCTAAGTAAGACACAAAATTAGCCACATCTTCCGGAATACTGGTTCGTCCGAGAGCAATTAATTTATTCGAATATTCTTCAATCACTTGTCCTTTTTCTTTTTTCTCATGTTTTGCCAAACATTCATCAATTAAATTCCACATGTCCGTTCCAACAATTCCTATAACCATTTATATCTTCAATATAACTTGCAAATGACAAAACAAATCATTTACCTGGACAATAGGAATTAACTGTAATCTTATATGGAGCCCATTCCATTGCAGCTGCTTGTGTCAAACCTCGTACACTCCATTTACTAGCAGAATAATGACTTAACATCGGAAATGGCCGATATCCAACAATACTACAAGCACCAATAATTTTCCCACCTGTTCCTTGTTTGATCATAAGTTTAGCTGCTTCTTTGTAGCACAAGAAAACACTACGTACATTGACCGCAAACATTCGATCCCAATCTTCTGTACTTAAATCAAGCAATGCTTTGACTTGTGCAATACCTGCATTGGCTACCATCACCTATCGTAAATAAAACACAAAAAAAAACGATATTATTTTTATTTTCTAAACGATGGGGAGGAATAGCTGACATTTAGACTGCCTAATTCTTTCGATACATTTTGCATCATTGCTTCGACTTGTTTGTCATTCGAAACATCAGCAATCGCAGCAAATGATTTTTTGCCAAGTTTTTCAATTTCTTTTCGAGTATTATTTAATTCTGTTGAATTAACTTTAAGATCATTGACAGCAACATTAAGACCATCACGAGCTAATCGAAGAGCAATCGCACGACCGATTCCTCGTGCAGCACCTGTTACTAACGCATTACGCGACATTGAAAATCGTTGCCTATTTTTTCGGTGTACATTTATTTTGATTAATCAAGCATGAAAAAACAAATATAATTAAATGTTTTTTATTTCATTGACGTACTGCCAATAGTTATTAACGTAGCCTTCTTTGACGTGTTTGAGAAGAGCATTTTTTCTTGCTTGACAATATTTCGAATGATTTTGTAAAGTTTTTCGGATTGGTTCGAAAACAATTTCTTTGCTAAGATCTTGTTCGACACAATGTGTTAATTCTTCGCAAACGCGTTCTAAATCAGCTTGATTTTGTTCGAAAACAATCGATTGATTATTACTAACTAAATAATACGCAAATGGATATGTAAAAATCAACAATTGTCGACAATCTAAAAGAATTTCAAAAGCTTTTTCAATAATTTGTATATCAATCGATGATAATTGATCAACATTTCGTTTCAATTGTCGACGAACTTTTTTCAATAGCCGTCGTTCTAATTCAATTGAATGTTCATGATTTCGATATCGATCATGATAATGTTGGTATCGTCGGAGAGCTTCGACTTGTTCATTGGCATTTTGATTTCTCGTAAATTGATTACATTGTTGATGTTTTGACCAAAGTCCAAAACAGATCCAACAGAATTCATGTGAACAATTTCGACATGTCATATGATCGCAGCCGCCGTTCTTTTCAATGTCAATTTGACATTTCGGACATTTTTTCGTATTTATTTTTAACCAAATCAAATTCTGATTGTCATCGGTTAATTTCTTTTTCCATTGTATTAATAAATAACATTTAATTGGATCATGCCAAGATTCTCCACAGTGAAAACAGAACGATGTTTGACAATGTGAACAAGTAATTAATTGTGCATAATTGTATGAAGATGTGAGCGAAGTAGCATGAATTATACGGCCACAATTTTGACCTGGACACCAACGAGCACGAGGATTATTGTCGACGAATGAATTGAACATGATTTTCTCGTATAAATGTTTAACAGAATCGTTATTTTCCAAGAATTTGAAAATAATTTCTTCATCAACGAGAGTTTTACATTGAAATTTCGGACAAACAATATTTTGTGCATGACCTTGAGTGACAATTTGATGGATAATATAATCTTGCCAACAAGATTTACAAAATTGATGTTGACATTCAAGACTGAAGAGATCTTCTTCGCTATCTGAATAGCAAATTGAACATGCGTTATCATCATTAATCGCTTTCGTTTGTCGAAGAAATTCATCGGGATCTTTTTCATAGAACTGTTCGAGTAAACGTTGTTTATTCCATTTGAAACGATTTAATAAAAATATAACGACTGATTTTGATAATTGAAGAATATCTTTAACTTCATTGACATAATTCAACATTAGTTTTAAATATTCATCCGGCGTAATTATCGAATATTGAAAATTCGGTTTCGATTCATCACTTGGCGTTAATGGTTCGTCGATGTACGCCGTTTCTTGAGAAATATCTTCGTTGATTTCATAGAAATTTTCATCTATTGGTGATATTGGCTCATCGATTATTTCTGGTGTTTTCTGTACCACAGGTAGCAAATCTTTCATATTGTAAAAACATTCGTCGTCCTCACTTTCACTTTCACTCATATTTTTATGTTTGCCGGCTTTGAGAGAAATTTTTTTTCTTTGATTTCACAATCACTTATTTATTTCACATCGACTGCATGAGTCATATTGACTATACACACAAAAAATGAGTCACTGTATATGATTACATGAGATTACAAACGGTTGATGTTGGATTTACTTGATTACCGCCGATCACAATGGGCACATAGATTTTGATTTCTTTTAAAAATTTCAGATAGTCTTTCAATGTCAATGTAGTAGATCCTGATTTAGCAATATCATCTTTCAATGATAAGTACATGCCTTGTTGATTAGCTAGACACATGTTATAGGCTTGAAGAAGCACTTGTCCATTCATTCCGTCGAAAACTTCAAGTAATGCATCGAGATCTTTATCGAGAAGAAATGATTTCACTTGTTCTTCACTCCATTCAGTCAGACAATGCGGATATTCACTAGAATACGGTCAGATGATTTATTCATATGCTCAATGAAGATATAACTTACACAACTGGTCGTGGTTCTTTTGGTTTCTTAGCTGTTAAAACAGGTTTCTGAACAATGCTCTCAATAACAATAGGATCGTGTTGGATTTGTTCCAGTTTGTTTTCACCTGCACTAAGTAAATCGACTTGTTTCTTCAATGCTTGATAGGCTTTTTCGAAGCCAAGTTTTGGAAAATCGACATAGATCAATGCCGATGTTAACACTCCTAACCAACCATCAGCTTTATATTTCGGTGTCATGATTAATGGAATTATATGACAACGACGTTGAACAGCATAGCTTGCTTCCATTTTACAGAATGGACTTTGTTTATATGCATCTGACATACAGATGAAAACGAAATCTGAATTTTCAATAGCTTCAGCCATAGCATCAAATGTTGCACCATGCATCAATTGAGAATCGATCCAAACACGTTGTTTATCCGCTTCAAGTGAATGGAGAAGCTGATGGCATAGTTCTCTGTCACTATGTGAATAACTAATCATAACATCATATCGTTTTGATGTCGAAATGCTCGTTGTGGTTTTGGTTTCAAGTTCATTTTCAAGTTTCCATATAAATGCAGTCGCAACTCGTCGAAGTTCTTCTTTGTCCGATGATGTTAACGTTCGCAAATGATTCATAAACTGTTCATTATTCTTTAATTTCAATGCATAATCCTTATTAAATGCAAGTGCAAGGAGAATTTCGAGTGAAGGTAGTTTTGCTTTGAGTGGATCAAACTGATCTTCAAGTGCACAGCGGAGAAATAGTCGGTCACCTTCCTGTTTAATTAATTCTTCGCGAATTTCATCATGTTGTGCTAGTACTATAGACACAGAAAAAAAAACGTTTCATTTCGAATTAAATTCTGAAGTTATTACCTTTGAAACTTCGGATACTATTATGCAATCGTTCTATCGTAGGTTCACCACCTTTGATAGCGTTATCTATACCAGTAATGAAAACGGAAGCAATTCTATGGGAATTTTTCAATTGTTTTATATCAGCTTCAGTCATAATCACAGCTAAAATTCGATAGATATTGAAATGAATTTCAGTATGATCCTTGGATGTTTGTAAAAGTTTATCCATTAAATTAACTAAATCAAGATTTTTTAAATAAATGGCCAGATCAGTATCGACAGTAAAATAGAAAATTAACTGAAGTAACTCTTCCACGAACGATATAGCCGCTTCGTCGATATTAATCGGGTTCAATTCACTGATCTTTGTCAAAGCATCTTTGACAGTTAATATAATTTGTTCACAATCGTGACGAGAGGCGTCACTTGCAATTATATCACCACGATCGATTCGAAACAATACGTTCGTTAGATGTAATATAACTGTGCTGAATTGATCAGTCTGAACAATATACGGTGGTTGACATGCACTGTATTCAATAAGCCATTTATTAAACCATTTGAGATGATATTGTCGAATACGTTCAGTTATTTCAACACGGTGTTTACCTTCGTACCATGTTATTACATTTGGTATAGTTGCTAACATTTCACGTTCTTTGCCAACTAGAGAAGTCTGTTGGTTTTTTGCAGCATTTTCGAACATTTCTTGATATTGTTGTGAACATATCTTAGTTACATATTCTGCAACTAAATTATCATAATAATCTGCCATTTTAAAAGTAGAATGTGAGAAAAATGGAGGTTATTTTTTTATTTTTACAATAATATACAAAAAAGAACAGAAAGAAAAAAAATATTGTTTTTATTTTTCTCGACAACTCTCCTTGGTAACATCCTCAACTAAGAGAACACACAGTTGTCGACACAGAATTCAATTGATTCGTAGTTGTAAATGGTACATAGATTTTAATTTCTTTTAAAAATGTTAAATAATCTTTTAATGTTAATGTTCCACGACCCGATCGATTGATATCTTCTTTGAAAGATAGATACATGCCTTGTTGATTATTGAGACACATTGCGTATGTTTGATGTATCAACTGACCGTTCATACCTTCAACAACTGGTAGTAAAGCATCGAGTTGTTTGTCGAAAAGAAATGATTTCACTTGTTCTTTCGTCCATTGATCGATACAATGTGGATATTCTCTAGAAAAAAATAAATATATTCGATTTGATTTGATAATAAAATTTTCAAAATAATTTACGTTGTTGCAGGACTTTCAATAGGAGTATTTTCATTTAAAATCGGTTTGAATATTGAATGACGATGGTGATTATTTGGAATAATTTTATGATGTTTGTTCGGAGCATCTAACTGAGTTTTTAATTGTTGATAAACTTTATCGAAATCTTTTTGAGAAAAATCGATAATTTCCGATGATGCTAATGAATTTGTCAATTGTTCGAGCCAACCATCGGCTCGATAATTTGATGTCATTATCAACGGAATAATATGACATTGCCATGCAATTGCATGACTGACTTGTAGTTTACAAAATGGACTTTGTTTGTAATCATCGGACATACAAACAAGAATCTGTTCACTATTTTCAATAACATCAGCAATCGTATCAAACAGAGCGCCGTATTCCAATTGTGAACCGATCCAGACATGATATTGATCGTTGTTAAGTGCCTCGACAATTCTTTGTGCAAGTAGTTGATCGCTGGACGCACAACTAATCATGATATCATAAGCTTTCGATGATGCTTGAGAAATTGAGTATGTGGATGAGTTCGACACTTGTTTGATTTTCCACAAGAGTGCAGCAGCAATTTGTCGAAGATCTTCATGCACCGATGAGATTAATGTTTGCAATTGATTAAGAAACTCAACATTCTTCTGTAATATTAGAATAAAATCGTTGTTAAATGAGAGTGCGAGCAACATTTCGAGTGCAGGAAGTTTAGCTTTGAGCGGATTAAATTGATCTTCAAGCGCGCAACGAAGAAAAAGTCGATGACCTTGCTGTTTAATCAATTCTTCACAAATGTCATCGTGCTGCACCAGTACTAAAACAGAAAAAGTCAATTTCCTCTGCCGGAAAATGTGAATAACGTACCTTTCAAACTTCGAAGACTGTTGTGTAATCGCGCTTCATACGGTATACCTCCATCGAGTGCGTCCTTAATAAAATTAATAAAAATCATGACGATTGTACTCGCATTTTTTATCTGTTGAATATCTTTTTCCGTCATAATTGCAGCTAGAATTCGATAGGCTTGTAAGTAAATCTCTTCGTCATTATCTGCTATTCGTATGATATCGTTGATAAGTTGAATGAGCTGTAAACTTTTCAAATACATAACAAGTTCATGATCCCATGTAAAATAGAAGAAAATCAAAAGACATGTTTGTACAAGAGGTATAGCTGCTTGATCGATTTTGTTTGCATTGTCATCTTTGATTGAAACGAGAATGTTCTGAATTGTATTTGCTATCTGATGAAATTGTTGACGAGTATGATCGCTCGTAATATGATCACCGAGATCGATTCGAAAGAAAAGATTTATTATATGAGTGATTAATTCATCCATGACAATTGTCCAAACGATGTACGGTGGTTGTCGATGACTGAAATCGTTCAGCCATCGATTGAACCATTTCAAATGTGTGCGTCGAATACGTTCGATGAAATCTTGTCGTTGTTCACCTTGATGCCAAGTGACTTCGTTTGGATAGTAGACAACGAGTGTATGTTGTTCATGAGAGAAATAATTCGGTTGTTCACGAACGATTCTTTCGAATGTTTGAGTAAATGATGATGAACAAATCTTATCGACGACTCGAGTGATTTCATCGGTGAATATTTTCGAATTTCGTTTCATTGGAAATTAACCAAAGTGTGAAATGAAGTCGTGTGTTTTAATTTGCTATTGATGCAGAAAGGAGAAGAAGCCGAAGAAGGAAGAAAATGTGTGTCGCTTCGTTTTTAATAATCCTTTTTATCACGCACAGATGAGAAGAGAAATAGAAAAGAATATTCTGGTATTAGAATACTAACTGTGTGATGTCATTGACAACATCAGTAGAGAGAGAGAAAAACAAACAGAAGGAAAAAAAGAATCTTCAGTCACGTATTAAATCTCATTTTTATTCTTGAAAACTCGTTATATTCCCATCAAAAATGTCCTTCAAGATTTTCTTCTGTCGAATTGTTTCCAAATATTTCTGATTTTCTACTACATCGGGAGCATCTTCAGGTAGACTTTTGAGAAATTGTTTAGTCGAATTCTCAAGATTTTCAATAGCTTCATCGAATTTCTCTTGAGCTGTATAAATCAATGCTATATTAAACATTGTGATTCCGGGAAGTGTATGATTTTCTGGCAAAGAAACCGCAGCAACTGCCAATGCTCGTGCATAATATTGTAAAGCTTCGTCATATTGGTTTTCTCGATAGTACATTAGACCAATATTATTATTCAATAGAGCAAATGACGCATGATTCGGCGGATAAACTTCTTGAAAATATTCGAGAGCTAATTTTAGGTATTTTAGAGCTTCTTTTGAACGCGCACGTTTAAGATACAGATTGCCAATGGTGTGATATGATTTGCCTAATCCTTCGGGATTACGCGGAATGATTTTCTCTTGATATTCAGCAGCTTTGACATAACTCGCTAAAGCTTCATCGACTTTTTGGTCAACATAATAAATATCACCAAGTTCATCATAGGTTGCCATTAGTTCACGATAATGCGCATCGGGAAGTTGTTCCAGAACTCGAATTGTTCGAAGAAATGAATTGATCGCTGCTGGATAATTACGTAGGCGTGTATAGATCGTGCCGAGACTCTTCGTATAAACACTGACTGCAAGAAGATCGGGTGTTGTTGATTGGAGTTGGATTTCTAAAGCTTTGAGAAAATGTTCCAGCGATCGAGGGTAATCTTCCAAACGGAAATACATCGCACCAACATTCGAATGAACAGAAGATAATTCTGTTGACGTTGCCGGAAGAATCCGTTGAAAAGCTTTAAGACTTAGAAGATAATCCTGCAGAGCTAATTGATAATTATCTTGATTACGGCGTGACACTGCAAGTAGATGCGCAGCAAGTGCGATTGCTGCTTGAAAATCATCATTATCTTTCACTGTTTCATCGTCGAATGCGCATTGAGTAAATTGTTCACCGGATATTTGTTGATTATTAGCAATCATTAATTTAACTATGCTGACAAATGTCGATAGAGATGCTACTTCTTTTCTTGTAATATCCAATATATCTTGAATAGCATCCTGTTCATCAGATTTGATCATACAAACGGAAATCATTGGCATGGAGAGATTTTTGTCAACTTTTGTTAAACGATACATATGATTAAAAGTTAAAAGAACCTTATCGGTTTCATTTTGTTGTCGAACACAGTTAAATCCTTCGGGTATTTCGAGACAAATAACAATTGGAATGATTTCATCGGATAGCAATGGTAATTGCCGAGCTAATTCCATAGCATGTTCTTGATCGGTTGTTGCAAATAAAAACTGAGGTAAAATAATAGTGTCAGCTGTTTGCATATTTTCTTGTAAAGAATCAAGATCAGTTCGTTTAATTGTTTGTCCAAGATAGACAAATCTTATGTCATCTGTTGATTCATTTTGAATTTGTTCATATAAATCTTGAATAAAAAATCGATAATGATAGAGAATATCCGGTTCGGGCGCGGCTAAAGCTTTGTTTAACATCTAAAATTACACAAGAGAATAAAAACTAGATCGCACAGCGTTTATTACTTTCGAGAGAAAACATGTTCGTGAATACCAATGAATCGCTTGATTTTTCTTGTATGTTTTTTCGAATTCATCAATTATTTCTAATTCACTTTCGTTTCCTTCGTATTCACGTCGTGCCAGAGAGATCAAACCGGTGAGTTGATATTTTTCATCTTGTTTATGAAGAAGAATTTCATTTAAAATCAAATAATAGATAGTCGATGATTCGATCGTTGTTGCTCTCGAGCAAACACTTAAATAAATTGTCGAATCCATCGACATATGTTCGACATCGAGTGCAATTGATTTATAAATTTCATTCATATCTGTATAAGTACCTCGAATTTTCGATGTTGTTGTTTGTTCAATATCTTCGTCTGAAAGAATATAAATCGAGAATATCTGTTGAAGATCCTCGATACGCGAAATAATCGATTGATAGAATGTCTTGGAAATAATTACGACCAATCGTTCATTGTCAACAGTATTAATAAATGCAATACAGTCATCGATATCGTTGAAAATTTTAACAAAATTTACTAGACTTCGAAGATGTTGAACGATCGATTCATCGGGATTAGTTTCGTGTAGATAGATAAGAGTTAAATATTCGACATTGCCTTTTTCACGAGATCGACTAGCAATCGGTGATTCGGGATGTTCGATTTGTTCTTCTATAAAACGACAAGACAAAGGAAATAAATTCAAATGAGAGTTTGCCATTCGATTGTGTCGTTCTTACGTCGAACAATGCCTAATTGCGAGAGTAGTAGTTGTACTGCAGCATCTGCTAGCGACATTTCCATGGGATTGATTCGTACTATTGCATCACTTGAATTTGTCTCGTTTGGAGACAATTCGGAGCGTTGTAAAGATTCAGTTTGATTATTGGGAGCTGCTGAATTGAATAAACGATCGTTTTCAGCGGGTGTTACTGCGTGTGATGAGCGTGTCTGAGGTAAATCAATAGATTCATTGATTGATGCCAAGGTGGACAATTGAGGAGGACCTTTTCACGCGAATTAAACAATAAACTTCAATGAGAGGTTAAAGAGTTTTTGCTTTTCTATTTTACCATAAGTTCGTCTTGTTTTTTCAGGAATCGGTGCGACAGTATCTTTTGTTTCATTATCTGATTCAGATTTCTGACGTTGTAACTTAACTTTAGTAGAACTTTCAACTGTCTTTTCATCGAGCTCGCAAGATTTTCGAGACGAGTTTGAATTCGTTGTTTTCAACTAAATCAAAAACAACGAAATTCATTCATTCAAATTTGATTACGAAAATACAAACCAATGTCTCATTAAATTCACAACTAAATATTCGAGAAAAAAAACACACTTTTATCATAACAAAACAAAATCTTCGAGAAAATCCTACTCATAGCACGGTTTAGCACCGATAACTTCTTCAATATGAAACAAATGTTTCGGTCGATTTCGATGAATGAATCCGTATGCACAACACGAGATGATTTCATCGTCGAGCAAATCATTGATATAGAATTTTAGTTTGATTTTTGATTGATTTTCATAACGTTGACATTTAAGTGTAAATTCATCTGAAGAAATTCTCCGAATTTGTATTTTACTGAAAATTTTTCTTTTATCTCGAAAGTATACCTCCTTCACATAAACAACCTTTGAATATAATTCGATGGTTTTCAATGACCATGATTTCATCAAATCGACGGTGCCGTTGGCTGTTTTGTTTTCTGTAGGTTATTTTGATCAAACAATATTCTTTTCTCTGCGACACAAAAAAAAAACAAGACAGAGTACAAAATTCATTGATTTCAATGGATAAAAAAAAACGAACTTGTCGATGACGACTCGAGTAATAATAATACTCATCATCTGAGTCTGATGTCTATAGGCAACAAAAAAAAGAAAGTTTGATGTAATTTTCACTCGAAGGATTCTAATAACCTTGAAACTACTTGTCGTTGACATGCGATGCCTGTTTATTTTTAAAAAAATCGAAAATTTTTCCAAATAAATCTTCATGCGTAATTACTCACATATCCGTTGAATCATCGAGGATCTGACGTCGTCGATGTCGTTTTTGATAACGATCCATGTGCTGTATTTTTTGTCAAAATATCGACAATTTATATACGAAGAAAAGCGGTAGGAGGAAGAGAACGAAAAAGTATGTATTCTATCAATAAACTTGTTGTTGTTTTTTGTTTCAGTTATTAAATATATGTAGTAATAAGAGATAGCCTTCGAAAAAAAATGAATGTGAGTGATAAGAACGGAAGAAGCACTGTGAGATATCAACTAGAAATTTTATCACGGCTTTTTTTATTCATTAAAGCAATAAAAGAAAATCATGAATGTCTATAAATGCTTTTTTTCGACCCAATTTTCAACGACTTTATTGACTTCGTCTGGTTTTTCTTCCATGGTCCAATGACTTGTATCTAAGGCAACAGATTCGAAATCAGGAATGTCCTTTTTCTGACCGGCGAATAGCTGAGGAACGCAAACATAATCTCTTTGTCCTGCAATAAATAAAACTGGACATTTTAGAGTAGGATCAAGATCCTTTTCATCGTTCCAATCAATGTTTTTAATCGCCGATCGATACCAATTTAATTTTGGTTGCATATTTTTCGACGCATACTCACGATAGACGTCGAAATCTCGATCGGTTATAAACGAAGCACGTCCTGTTGTTTTCTCTGTACTTGTTACCCATTGTCGAGCTGCGCCAACAGGAGAAAAATCTGTTTTCCAAATTTCCGGCTCATCCGTAAAGCAAAGATCGAGAAAACGATTCGCATTCGTCTCGATAATTTGAGCTGCATCATCAGCATTAAAAAATTCCCAATAGCCCATCGTTGCGTATCCAAAAGCTTTCTTCGTATTTTCAATTGCTTGTTCAAGATTAAGTTGTGCTGGCGGACGATATCCAACATTGAAAAGAATAAGACCGAGTGCACGTTCAGGATGATGAAGAATGAATCGTGTTGCCGGTCGAACTCCCCAATCATGTCCAACAACAATAACTTTATTCAAATTTAAATGATCCATAAGTGCAAGTAAATGATCGATCATCGATTTCGTTCGATACTGATCGTCATCTAATGGCGAATAGGTTTTACCATAGCCCATTAGATTCGGCGCCAGACAACCGTAGCCTTGTTTCGAAAAATATTCGATTTGATTACGCCAACAATAGTATGACGAAGGAAATCCATGAAGAAATAAGAATGTTGCTTTCGAATTATCACTGGCTTTTATGTAAACATATTCATAGTTAATACCATCGGCAACAGCAAAATTTTCTGCTTCAAACATTCTCGATCTACGCGTTTATCTAAAGATTATACACGACGACGACCTTCTTTATTTTCAAACACTGTCGTATCATATGAAGTTAAAACAACGACAATTTTCAAATGCTGTTTCATATCGACATCTACACAAACGGGTGCAACTTTTTTTTTCAAATGCAGCATTAAATCATAAATATGATGTGAAATCGTTATATCTAATCGACTGATTGATAACATGATAAGTTGATAATTTTATTGACTATAATCAATCATAATAATAGAAGCACGAAAAAGTTTAATATGCATGTCTCGTTCGTTCATCGTGATGTAACTTTGTTAAATCGATAAACGACTAAACTTTTATAAGGAGCTTAGTCAAATCAGATGTCGCTGATTTGTTCGATCCATAAAAAAAATCGATGAATAAAGAATGGACATGTTTACACACGTTCAGTTCGTTTTATTTTCAATATAGAAAATGTCATCGATTAACCGTGAAAAATTGAAACTAATCGGTGCACAGATATTCTTTCGTCACGGTGCACGAACACCATTTTATCTGTTGCCTAATCTCGATGAAGTTGTCTATGATCGTGATTTACATTTAAATGTTTATCCACCAGCTGATTGTGATATCAAATTAATCTTAAAAGATGATGATAAAACCGTATCTGAACGTGTTTTTATCGGCGATCATAATGTTCAACAATTGAATAATGGCGCAGCTTATTCCGGTCAATTGACAACTGTCGGTGAACAACAAGTTTATGATCTTGGCAAAAAAATTCATCGAGATTTATTTGTAAAAGAAAAATTTCTTCCTGAATTTTACGATCCGAAACTAGTCTACACTCGTTCGACATATATCGATCGAACGATAAATTCAGCTCGTTGTTTTCTCGCCGGTTTCTATACGAATGAAAACGGAACTATTCAAACGCGAACTCCATTCGAAATCGAAGTTCACAGTTGGGTTCATGAAATTCTCTATCCAAATCCACGAATCTATCCTCTTTTAACCAAACGATTGCAGCCAAAAGAACTCTACGATCTCTTACATGATGAACATGATTTAAAAAAGACACGAAAAACTTTCCTAGAAAAACTCAATCTCACTGAATCGGAATCAAAACATGGATTCGTCGAATTATATGACGATATTAAATCTCGTCTAGCTCATGGTTTTGAAGTTCCCGATGAATTAAAACAACTTTCGGAGAATTTCGCTGCCTATTCCGGCGAAGAATATCTCATATCGGGTACACACACTCAAACATCATTGAACAAAACATCGTTCGTTAAAACAACAATTGGTTTCGTTCTCAAGTTAATCAAAGACAATTTCGATCATCTCATTCAATCGGACAATTCATATAAATTCTATGTTTACGCAACTCATGATACAACATTAGCTTCGATGAAGATTGCTTTCGATCTATTCGATAAACTCTGGCCAGATTATGCGAGTTATATATTGTTAAAACTCTATTCCGATGTCGATGACCCGACGAAAGCTTTTGTTCATCTGACATTCGATGATCACGAACAAACGAGTCCTTGGTCAAACGATGTTTTCTGTCCGTATGATCTTTTTCTCAATCATTTAAACGATCAAATTGATAATCGAAATATACTCGAGTTTTGTTGAGAAATAAAAAGAAAACATGTAACACCCCTGACAGTCATTAACAATGATATAGAAAATGTGATACCTATGTTTTTGTTCTTCTATTAGCAACTGTTGTCTTTTCTGATGATGTATCTGGCTCGAGTGCACGAACAATTGTTTATGGTACGGTCTATTTATTTATTCGTCTATGTTATGCCATAGCATACTTTGTTGCATTACAACCCTGGTGAACAATCGCGCTTTTACAATCGGTTTACTTTCTATAATAGCTTGTAATCTTGATTTAGTTATCACTATGTCAATGCGTTCAAATAGTTGACCTTCTTCTTCATTCTTTTTCATCAATATAAAACAGTGAAAAATCTTCTTATAAACTCATTAATTTTAATTCAACAAACATACAATCACATTTATTACTTTTATTACTTTTTCTCTTTCTCTCTCTTTTGTTGTTCTTCATCAAACAACATTTGTCTATTTGTACAAACACATTTGAAGACTGTGATAATCATTAATTCGAATTTTTTTTGCCCTTTTTTCTCCTAACGTTTTCGAAAGTCAAATGAAAAATCGATTAATTTTGATATCCCTGAGTGATATTTTCTTGTGAGCACATCGTTCGTTTTTTTGTCCTTCCAATGTCTCAAGTTTTTAGCGTCGTCGCTTTCTTTTTCTTTATGTTCATTAATATCAAATCAAGCCAAATGACGCAATAGAAACGAAAGAAAAATGAGCGAGTCCAACCCACCGTTCAGGTAAATGAAGTAGAGGCGTGCCATCGATCACGATTCATAGAACTACCGACTAACTCTTTCTCTTCATCATCATTCAAATAGAGTGCAAGAAGAAAGCCATTAGACTATTAACCGATTGAAAAAAGAGAGAGAAAGAGAAAGAAAAAAGAAAGAGAACGAAGGAGAAAGAAGAGAGAGAGAGACAGAAAGGGGAGAAAAATGCATTCTTCATTCATTCATTCATTGATCGTCTTGCTGATATAATGAACTCGCACGGAAATAGGTATTCATCAAGAGCATAATTTGTTTTCGATCAATTTGAAAATTATTCGTTTTGAATAGGTTTCAATCTACTACCACCAAATGTCCACAAGTAAAAAGAAAATGAGGAGAAAATTTGTCGTTTTTTTTTCTTTTCGTCAAACAACGTACACACATATAGATGAAAATTCTTTCAACCTTGTAAGTTGATAAGTACAGAGATTGATCTTTCGTCTATAAGCTTTATCATTAAACTGTGATCAGTCGCGATTGAAAGTTTCTCATGAGAATATCGAGTTTTTGTCTTTTCTCTTTCAGATGTAATTAAATTTTTCAATTGAATACCAAAGATATTCATCATGTTAATTATTCAATATTTGATTATTTTAATATTCATTCAAGTTTGTCATCTACTCGATCAATCGGTTAAATATTATGGCGATCAAAAGTCTTCGAATCGATATTATACATCAAACAATTCGACTTCATCATTAATTGATTATATGAAAACATTGTACGAACAAGAAAAGCTAACTAATAAAAAGAATTATGATTACAATCTTATTCGTGCACTTTCACCGCGATTAGGTATGAGAATTTTTGACTTTCTTTGCATATGTGTCATATTAGATTAGCAAAGTATCGCGAGTGCTTTTTGTTTGATCATAAAAATCGATATAGGTAGAAGACATAAACCAGACGACGAGACATACACACGAGGTTTTTTGCTTTTCGGTTCAAATCGTAGCATGCTAGTCAATAGAGCTAATTGTCAATGATTCTAATTCAATGATTTTTCAATAGTAGTTAATATTTGACGTAATGAAGAAGGGCGGATCGTTTCTCTTCCGTAGAAACATAATGATCAATTGTTGTCTGCTCGTTGACCTATACATACATTCATTCATATATAATCATTACAGTCCTCCTTTTTTCTCTCTCTCTCATGTCGTTCAATAGATAAACAAACTTGCTTTGAAAAGGAGATTTTCGCTTTACTCGATGTCAAGTAGACTCATTGAAACAAACGGAAAGAATAACATATTTCACCGATCAAAGGCACACTTGAATTTTCTTTCTTCATTCGTTTTTTATCGATTGTTTCAATGTAATACGAGCAATCAACGAGAGATGCATGTCATCGTCCTTTTTTTATATCAAAGCGATTAAATTAAAAGATGATCTTATCATCAATGACATCTGTCAAAGAAAATTTCATTTTTAATAAACTAAACAACCGGAACTTTACCGCTATTCTTTTTCTCTCCCTAGTGGAAATTGATAATGTAACAATGTACGTTTTCGATTTGAATCTTATTCGTCGAACTGAAAAACTCTATGCGGTGTCATTGCATTTCTACAAACGTCGTACACGTTGGCCGATTTCATATTCGATCAATGAAATCTATTCATCACATCGACTTTCATCGTTATCAGCTCAAATTCAATTAGAGTCCGATGTATTCGGTTGGCAATCGTTTCCAATTGGAGATGTTATTCAACGACAAATCAATTATCTTTCAGGATCAAAACGTTCGGAATATTTCGGCATTACATTGAAACCAACGGTCACAACGCGAACTCAACGCCGAAATATTGTTGATTTGGACAAATTTAGCATTTATACACCATTTTTAATTGTTTATTCGAAAGATTCGAAAGAAGGCAATGTTTTCGAAGAGTTTGTGCCGAAAAATTTCGAACAAGATATCAAATCTTTCGAAGCCTATGAAAACGAAGTTAATCAAAGAAATAATCGGTATGGAAGAGCAAAAAAACAAGTCGATTTGATAGTTATTTGTTTTTTCTTTTTTTTTCGAAGTTTACGACGATCGATTGAATCGAATCTTGATTCAACGAATCTTCTCTCGAATTGGAATGTAACTATTCCAATACAAGAATCAGATCTCTGCTCAGTCAAACCGTTTGTTCTCGATTTTTCGGATCTCGGCTTTTCATCATGGATAATCGAGCCGAGAAATTTTATGGCCAATCTTTGCTCAGGTTCATGTCAAGCAAAAGTAAGCCGATTCAATTTGATTCATCCTTTCGAAATCATTATGTTTCTTCATCGATAGATCATGACTAATCACGCACTACTTCAACATCTTCTTCAACGTCTCGGCGTACGAAATGATTTAGATTTGCCGAAGACTGGCTGTGTACCTGAACGTTATTCATCTTTAATCATCTTTTATAAAAGTTCAGACTATCATTATCTTATTCGTCGTTTACCTAATATGATTGTCGAAGCGTGTCATTGTCGATAGAGTTTTGTGTATTACTTCTTTCTTCTTTTTTTTTCATTCATCGTTGTCGCTTTTTCTTCTTCTTCTCTTTGTATATTCGTGTGCGCATAGATTTGACAAAATAAATATGGCGTGTATTAATGAAAAAAAAGAGAAGAAATTGAAAGAATAAAGCATCAAGGAGAACCGTTGGATTCTAATTTCTTTTTAACGATATCGGCCGGATATTTTAATGCTAATCGACGAATATCGTAACTAAATTCTTCGTATGTCTCACGCCATAAACGTGCTTCATCGGGTGTATAATTATAAAAACCCTGAGCATTTAAAACACCTTTTCCACCTGATTGAACAATGTCGTCGATTAAACGAGGAACTTCAGTGCCATTATGAAGAGTTGGAAATAAATCCTTCATAACGGCATGATACGCCGGTACACCAGTCAAATCCATCCAACGAAAACAACCGACTAAAGTCATCCAATAGCCGCCATTATTTCGACAGGCTCGATCAACATCTTCGATCGAAGCATAACCGTTTTCAACGAGATAAAAAGCTTCACGATAGAGTGCGTACATAAGACGATTGGTAATAAAACCGCGGATGTCTTTTCGAACGAGTGTCGGTTCTTTTGCCCAATGATGCGAGAGTTCATACAGCCAAGTAGCTTTGTCCTGATCGCTTGCATCGCCACAGATGATTTCTAAGAATGGCGTTGTATGAGCTGGTTCGGCCCAATGTAAACCGAAAAATCGATTTGGTAAACGCGTTTCTTTTTGAAGAAGACTGATGGGAATGGCTGATGTATTACTTGTGATTAGTGTTTGATCACTGACAGAATTTTCAATACGTTCGTAGACTTGTTTTTTGATTGTTAAATTTTCAAGAGTACATTCAACGACTAATTGAGTATCTTTGAGAAGTTGATAATCTTCAGTAATCGTTAGATTTTTTAGGTAAAACTCAGATTTTTCTGTGCAAATTGCTTGTTCGAATGCGTGATGAAGATGTTCTTGAATACGAACGAGAGCCGTTTCGAGGTCCACGGGAAGTGGAGCTATACCAATCACGGAATGACCAGCGAGTAGTAGACAAGTTACAATACTACTGCCCATCAGTCCAAGACCAACCACACCTACTGAAACTTCACCAGGATTTGTCGAGAATGTATTTTCGTTCGTAGCCATTACAGTAATGTTAATAATAAAATGAATAAAAGATAAAAATGCGATAAGTAAAAAAGTGTTTCTTTTTATTTATCAAAAGAAAAACAAAAATCTTATGATTATGATGATGATTTCGAAATAAGTGGTAATTGCATTCCATCACGATAAAAACCTCCGTTGACAAGTTGATCACGAGGTGTATTGACAGCATGCAGAATAGAATCAGCACCCAATTCTGGTGATCGAGCAGTTGCTGAATTTTGTGTCATATCAGTTGCACAATAACCAGGAGATACTGAAACAATTAATAGATTCTTCGTAGTCGACCATTGACATGCTTCGATTTGTGTAAGAGCATTCAATGCCGCTTTCGAAATGCCATAGATAGGATGAAATGATTGGCAATAATATCCAACGTCAGCAAGAGTATTTGTTTCAATAGCAGAAATAAATTCTTCGACTAATTGATCCAATTGTTCGATGGTTAATGACGATGACGTGTATTTTTCTTGCAAATCTTTTGATACTTGATCTAATACCATAGGACCAAGTTGACTAGATACATTAACAATTCTTGCATTTTCATTGATCAATGGTTGTAACAATTCATTGAGTTGTTTTATGCCATAATAATTCACAGCAAATGTCGTTCGAGCTGCTTCAATTGTTAATTCTTGTAAATTTATTCCCGCATTATTAATAACAACATCTAATTGATTTGGATATTTAGTTTTAATTTCCTCGACAGCTTGTTGAATACTTTCCGTCGATGACATATCCAATTGTAAGAGATGTACATTCGATGGATTGCCTAAGTTGTCAAGTGCGTTTTGACCACGAGTTAAATCTCGAGTGCCTAACAGAATAACTGAATCAACGTCATCGTTTAACAATTTTTTTACGATATGAAAGCCAATTCCTTTATTTGCACCGGTCACAAGAATTGCTCGTCGTTGTTTGAGGGTGGACATCTTGTTCTGTTTCTTTTGCACTGAAATTCGTATGTAAAAAACCAGATTTTTCTTTTCTTTCCTACAACAAAGAAAACAGAACGGAAGAAAGGTAACTACATGCGATGTTTTTTTCGTTTGATTGTAGTATATTTTGAAAACAAAAACAGTCAGACAAGTTGATCATGTCAAATAATCAAAGAGATCGTCAATTCGATATTAAACTTCAATATGTCGACAAAAGGCACGATATCGACATTCAAACTGGAGTTAACAGCCCACCGTCATTAACAATCAAGGAAATTATACGTGATGCCAAAGAATTTCTTTTTCTTGATGACGTACCTTTAGAAGACATTCGATTTGTTGGTTACAAACATGAACTGAATTATTATGAAATCAGTGGATATAATCCGAAGACAACTTTAGAAGAACTACAGATAACTGATGATTGTATTTTGTTCTTTGAACCGACAGAAAATGCAGCACCGCCCAAACTTTGCCATTTGAAGGTTATCGGACCAGATGGAATTGAGAAACGAGAATTTCCTTGGTATCGAGCTAAGACAACTGTGCAGATGTTTTTCGATTTTGTTATCAAAGAATTTTCATTAGAATTCATCGAACGAAAACAAATACATTTCGTTTCGATCATCGAGGAACTTGATTTTTGGCATTGTAAGAGTCGACGTTTATCTGAATTTAATCTTCATGACGGTATGAATGTTCATGTTCAAATTATTGGTTCATCGACAACGATCAAACAAGATCAGATCGTCCATGTTCGATGTACATTCCGTGAAACTCAATTTAATTTAGACATTTCAATAACTTCAACTATCGAAGATATTAAACGAAAGATCAACGAACGAGCTGGTGATCATCCCATGATTGATTTCGAATTGTACAATGATTCAAACGATGAACTCGTTTCGGATGATTCTAATCGAACATTGGAATCATTCGGCGTCAAACCAAACGAAACACTCTACGCAAGATTTCAATTAGATTCACGAACAACTCGAACAAAGAAACAAGTAAAAAATCGAAATTTAAAATATACTCCAGTGTCGATTGTTTATCATTTTCCAATCGATGAATCTTATGAACTTCCTGCGCCATTAACAGTCACTATCGATCAAATTATTCAAAAAATTCAACAGTATACACGAAATTATCATTTTACTATTTCGAAAATGTGTTCGAATAAAATCGAAATTGATCTTCAACGAGACAAAGCAACGAGTTTAGTTGATCTCGGTTTTCAAGAAAATGATACCATCGATGTTTTTCTCCAAGACGAAACGACAATTGTCCTAGAAAAAGAAATAGCTTCACTACAAAACAAGACCGATCAATTAATAACACGCCATCAGGATTTACAAGAAAAACTATCGGAATTACACAATATTATTGATACCGTATTTATGAGAAGTGCATTTTACTGTCTGGCTTATATTCCTCAACTATCGAATTTCTTTTTAAATGATTTTCATAATTCAAACAACAATGATATTCCATCAGCCTATGCAGCTCTTGTTCGACATACACATCTCGAAAATCAACGAAATCAATCAACTGATTCTGATCTATACAGATTAATTGTTCGTCAAGCACCGTATTTTACACAGTTTGAACATCAAAATCCGAAAGAATTTATCGTTTTTTTTCTCAATACGATGCATGGAGAATTGTCTAAACAAAATATTACGATTGTTAAAGATTTATTTTCTACGGAACTTATTTCCAACGACGATAACAAACAAGAAATTAATCTACTTTCACTTCCATTGACTCGACAAGAACGAATATTTAGAATCAAATTTATCCAAAAAAATGGCAAAGAAACGGAATTACCTGTTAATGTGCCAATGAACGGACGAGTTGAGAATATTCTCGATGAATTTAGCCATGCACTTCATCAACCATCGATATTCTATCGATTATTCGCAACTTTACCCGATGGTGAACTCAATTTATCAACTCCATTAAACGAACTTCCAACAGATGAATTGATTCTCATCGAACAAGAAACTAAACTACGCACAGTTCGACCCAAACGTTTGAACTATCCTGACAACAAACTTACACTTGAAGAATGTCTGAGCACCTTCTATCAACAGCATAAACTCTCCCGTTTTCCTCCGATTCTCATCATTGAATTGTCAAGATTCGTTTCAGAAAATAATTCACGTCAAAAAAATCAAACTCTAGTTCATTTTCCTGTGACAGGCTTAGATTTCAATACGATCATTCCATCATTAGAAGAACAAGTGATCTATGATCTCATCGCAGTTAATTATCATTACGGATCGATCTATGAAACAATTTATTCGGCTTCCATTCGAGATTTCAAAACGAATGAACCGCACCCATGGTTCAGTTTATTAGGAAAGTCCGTCAAATATATCGAACCTGATGATTATGAATACGACATTGTTATGAGATCGGCGTATATTTTATTTTATAAGAAACGAAATCTTACAACAACAGTCTAAGCGATGTTTTTCATTCCACTGTGTAATTATAGAAAGGAAATCGATTCTATAAAAAGTCAATAGTAATAAATAATCGTTCTTTTTTTTTCTCCCTATATATTTATGAACGACATTTACGATAGGCAATTATGTTTTCCTTGCTTATCAAATAGGAAATAAATTTAGATTCATCAAATATCTCACACATCAGTTAGAATTATGTCGACAAACTGTTCACATACAACGGAAATATTGCAAAGTTTTTGCTACCATTTCAATTATTACATTCCACTCTGCTATCTTCCGATTGGTTTAACAGGAAATCTTTTAAATATTTTAACATTTACTCGACCAACACTTCGTACAAATTCATGTACAATTTTTCTTCTCTATTCATCGATTGCCAATCTATTTCATTTAACATTCGGTCTTGTGACTCGAATTGTTATTGATCAATATCAATACGATATCGAAACCAATTCGATTGTATTCTGTAAATTAAAATATTACATTATGTATACATCAGCATCACTTTCGCTCTATTTCGTTCTACTTGCATCGATCAATCGTTATTATCAAACGAAATCTCATTCTCGACAATGGTGTTTCAGTCAATTATTTCATCCATCGAAGATATCACTTGTTTTGACACTTGTCAATTGTCTTATCTATCTTCATATACCTGTACGTTTTCGTATCAATCATTCATCGACACGTTCTCGTTTGGTTTGTTATGCAGTTGAAACTCCCTATCGAATATTTATCGATGTCTATCTCGTGATTACATGGAGTTTATCAACGCCTTGTCTCATGTTTATATTTAGCGTACGAACAATTCGAAATCTCCAAGTAACAGAACCACAACGAAAACGAAAATTCAATCGACGAACAAGTTATCGAAAGAAGACTGATATACAACTTGCTGTCATGATCTCGTTTCAAATCGTTATTATCGTTTGTTCGACGTTACCATTTGGTATTCAAAAACTTTTCTCAACATTCTATCCAGCTCGAACAACTTGCCATGGAATTGTCGAATCGTCCATACTTTGTCTAACACGACATTTATCATTTACAAATTCAACGTTCTGTTTTCTCTTTTATATTTTAACGGCAAGAAAATTTCGACATGAATTAATCAGTTATTTTCAAGAAATATTCTGTTCGAGATGTTGTGAGAGAAAAATTTTTCAACGGATTCGTTCGACATCATAGAAAAAAAAACAATGTCTGTATTTATCTTCTCAAATATTTACATTTAAATCACTAACGTTGCTACGGCATATTGTTTTTTATTTCATGATGAATAAGTAACAACCGAAATTTTTTTCTTTTTATTTTTCACCGCTACATTGATTTGTTTTGATAACGAATAAAAATTCAGTGAAAAAATGGTCTACTGGTGTTACGAAAATCGCTCGTTAGAAATAGATCAATGGACTCCGTATTGTAGAATTGAAACTGAAATTATCGAAGATGCATTTCAGTCAAAACAGGAAAAAGTTGAACTTGATCGATTTTTCATCGATCTTCGACTTTATATTCAAATCGATAAATCTGATGAAAGTAAACAGACAAATATCCAACGATCCACTGTCATTCAACGTACACGTACACGACGTTTACGTGCCGATCGATTCGGTCTAACCGAACCATTACGAAATCGAACATTTGCAAATAATGATAATCAAGGAAATTTTCGTGGTTTTGCTTGGGAATGGTTCGAAAATCGAGCGCAAGCAAATCAATTAACATTAACAGAGATCTTAGCACAGGCTGCCCACGGCATTTTAGTGGAAGGCAATCTTTGTGGTGAATCAATAAAGGCGAAAAAAATGTCAGAAAAATTACTCGACATACGAGATGAAGACAAACATTTGATCACTCAATATTGTCTACAGTTTTATACTGCTGACACTTTCCTTTATAAATTAGTAAATGCAACATTACGGGACTCTGATCGAACGAAATTCGATACGCTTGGTCCGTATTGTTATCTATTGAAGTATATTGCACTTCTCAATCTCTATCCAACTCATGTCTATGAACAAATTGTCTATCGAGGTGCACAATTAGACGAGGAAGATATCGATCAATATCGAAATGCTGTCAATGATCCTCAATTAAAACAATGGTTGGCATTTACGTCGACAACAAAAAATCTTGAGGTTGCTGAGTGCTTTCGAGGAAATACATTGTTCGTAATTCAATTACCGATTAATAGATATTCATTCGGAATGGATATCTCGTCGTATTCGATATTTTCCGATGAGGAAGAAGTTTTATTACCGATGCAAATTTGTTTCAAAGTCGAAAATGTTGAATTCAATGACGAGAAAAGTCAAACTGTGATTTATTTGAATATGGATTTGGTACCGTGATTCTTCAGCTTTTTTTTTGGAGATTTACAAACATATTTTTAAATGAAAATTTAGATCAGGAATAGGTTAGTCTGGGTCGTCCTTTAATGAGAATATTTAGCATTGTGATCTGCATCGCCCTTTCTAAAATAGAAAAAAAAATTGATAGTGGTTTTTATCTTAAGAACCGATGTGACAATACCGAAAACATTGATTGCCATAACGGCATTTGACTTTAGCTTTCGCTGTGTTATAATCTGGATCACCAGGATGAGCAAATTGTGCACGATGATCCGCATTTTTTCTTTAAAATAAAATATGAAATAGATCATTTTCGCTTTCAAAATAAAAGACAAACCTGTAACAATCACGACCATATCGACATGACATACGTGGACCTCCTTTGTTACCTCCAGTAGTACTCGCAGATGAACCAGAGCCATCATTCGGCTTAGCACGTTTTTCCGGTGGCGCTAAATTTGCTAAAAAACAGCAGAAGTTCGTATATTCAACAATGATGTATTCAATAAATTCAAACCAATTTCCTCTTTCAAAGTATCAGGTACTTTGATTGCGCAAACATCATCAACTGGATAGAAAGCTTCTTCTAAAGCAGCAACAATCACACCAAGAACTGGATGACTTTTCATTTGCAAGAGTGTTTCTTTGGCACTCGATCTTTCCTCAGGATTTTTCTTCAATAAAAGTTCAATGATAGCTTTATACCCACCTTCACCAGGTACGACAACGTCAGGTGCATTAGAATCATTAACGAAATTTTGATACTCATGTTCATCATTCCATGGTAATTTACGTAAGAATAACAAATAGAACATAACACCAGCTGCCCAAGCATCGGACTTTTTATGTAAACGACGTGAAACAAGATTTTTCGAGTCGCGTTTTAAAAATTCCGGCGATGCAAAAAACTGCGTATAAGCTTTGCTTGCTTCGACAGTCATCAATGCTCGAGCTGTATGCATCTTCTCGACTGTACCAAAATCGATTAGTTTAATCGCAAATGAATCTCCTCTCTGAACCATCACAAGATTCTGTGGTTTGATATCTCCATGAATAATATTCAATCGTTCGAGAAATGTTAAAGCTCGTAATGTGTACATGATAATAATTGTGCCAAATGTAAATCGTTCTTCGGCACTTCGACCATCCATACCTTGAAACCAAAATGTCAAGATATCGCATTGAGCTAGTTCGAGAGAAATAAGAATATGATCGGGCGTGACTTTGCAACCGAAAAATTCTATGACTGGATGAGGATCTAATTTGAGTTTTTTAGTCAAACGAAGAAAACGAATTTCATTTTCGATTTCTCGTTGAATTAACGGTGAATTAGGCATGACTTTGATAGCAACCCAACGATTGTTATTCTGTGCTTGAGCTTTATAAACAACACCGAAACCGCCTCGATCGAGTTCTTCAGTGACATCATACGTCACATCTTCAATTTCAATTAATTGTTTTTCTCTCTTCGTTTGTTTGGTTTGTACGCCAGCCATTAGGACAAGCATCATCTGAGCCATTTGTGCTAAATGTTCTTCGTGCTGTTTTTTATGATTTTCTTGCTCGTCTGCAAGACGTTTGGCCATGTCAGCATTTTGTTTCATAAGAAGTTCTTGTTGTCTTTGCAACGCTTGAAGTTGCTCCTTGCTAGTGTGATTTCCCATGATGAATCTCGAATGAAAATCTTCGTCTTAGAAATTATTGTTCTAATTCAGTTGAAAAATTTTACTTTTATATTTGTTGAGCTGAGTGTTTTGAAGGAAAAAAAACCTTCTTCCTATTTTTTTACGCTGAATGATTGCTTCGCCAGAACAGCAAAAAAACAAAGTATTTTTCTCTCTCGCTACTCGCAACGATGTTTTTACCTGTTTTGCGTATGCAAACGTTGCTTTTTCGCGGAATAGAAAAGGAAAAAAACGTCATCGCCCTTGGATTTTTACGCGTATAACCAATTGATCACAAATAAAATCGAAAATACTTTTTCTTTAATATTTTAAAATTCGTAAAAATACATTAAAATAAAAAAATTACTCCAGAATAAGTTCTCCGTTCAGTTTGACACTGCATACTAACTTAATGTGAATATTTGGCAGTATGTTTTGAATCGTCTCGTCTGAAGATTGACACAAATATTTTTTTTTTCGCAGAAAATGAATCCTTACCGAAAACATCGATCACCATAACGACATTTAACTTTCATATTTGCATCTGATTCACTGTAATCTCGATCACCTGGATGAGCAAATTGCGCACGATGATCGGTATTTTTTCTTCAAACAAAAAAAAAAGATCATTTTCGCTTTCAAAATAAAAGACAAACCTAAAACAATCACGACCATATCGACACGAACGTCGTCCACCTCCATGAGCTCCAGTAGATGCATCTGAATTATCACTTGGTCGTACACGTTTATCTTCTGGTGCCAAACTCGCTATAAAACAAAAGAAAATCATATGAACACAATCACGTATTTGACAAATTCAAACCGATTTGTTCACGAAAGTCATCGGGTATTCTGATTTTACAAACATCATCAACTGGATAGAAAGTTTTCTCCAATTGAGCAACAAGAGCACCGAAATCCGGATGATTTTTCAATTGTAAAAGTGTGTCTTTGGCACTCGCACGTTTATCCGGATTTTTCTTCAACAAAAGTTCAATGATCGCTTTATAACCACCAATATCAGGCACGACAATATCACGTGCATTTGGATCATTAACGAAATTATGATAGTCATGTTCGTCTTTCCATGGTAAATCACGCATAAATAACAAATAGAACATGACACCAGCTGCCCAAGCATCGGACTTTTTATGTAAACGACGTGAAACTAAATTTCTTGAATCACGTTTGATAAATTCCGGTGATACGAAAAAATTTGTATAAGCTTTGCTTGCATCCACAGTCATTATTGGACGAGCTGTTTGCATTTTCTCGACTGTGCCAAAATCGATTAATTTGATGCAGAATGTTTCTCCTCGACTTACAAGCACAAGATTCTGTGGTTTGATATCTCCATGAATAATATTCAATCGTTCGAGAAATGTTAAAGCTCGTAGTGTGTACATGATAATAATTGTACCGAATAGAAATTTGTCTTCAGCACTTCGACCGTTCAATGTTTCAAACCAGAATGTTAGGACGTCGCATTGAGCTAATTCGAGAGAGATCATGATGAGATCAGTCGTGATTTCAGCACCGCAAAAGTCAATGACTGGATGAGGCTCTAATTTGAGTTTTTTAGTCAAACGAAGAAAACGAATTTCATTTTCGATTTCGCGTTGAAGTGAAGGTGAGTTCTTCATAAATTTAATGGCGACCCAACGATTGTTATTCTTTGCTTGAGCTTTATAAACAACGCCGAAACCACCTCGACTGAGTTCGTCATGAAGCTCATATTGAACATTTTCAATTTGAACTGTTTTTCTATCTTTTTGTTGCGTTGGTTTCGCGTCTGTTGTTGCCGCCACTAAGGCCATCATCTTAGCCATTTGCTGCAAATGTGCTTCGTGTTGTTTTCTATTTTTTTCTTTTTCTTGAGCGAGACGTCTGGCCATTTCAGCATTTTGTCTCATAAGGTCTTGTTGCTGCTGTGATGAACTAGCTCCTCCCATGATTATTTCCAAATAACTATCTAACTAAAACCCTCCGACTAAATTTGTTGTGTTGTTTGGATAAATTGAAGTGTCGAATTCGTTTAAAAATGCGTTATCATTTTATATGATACTCTGGTAGCTTTCCCTTGTTGACACACGTTTTCTCTTTCTTCCGAGTTTTTAAATAAATTGATAATATGAATATATATGTGATGAATGTGAGTAAGTAATAGAAAAAAAAACAAGCTTATCGTCCTCGTGCTCTTCTTACAATCTGTTTGTTATGTAGATTAAAATGGCCTTTTCTTGATGAATATATGTTACATACGTTATCAGTGCTTATTTAAGAGAAATAAAAATGCAAATACTTGAGTTCTTTGTAAATACATCGAAACATTCACTGAATTGTAATTTTACCTATTTACGTCATAAGTAAAAGACAACAAGTCAAATAAATTGTTTGATTAAAAAAACAGAACTATCAGGAGTAATAACGAGCAATTTTGATGAGCCTCTCATAGAAGAATATGTCTTTTCAGTAGAAAAACGATATACAAAACGTTTGATAATTATTATTATCAGCTAATAAAAAACAGAATTCATATCATATACTTCATAAATGGCAAAAGAAAATCACTGATTTTGAAATTTTCGAGTTGGTCACGTTGGTTTCACGTTGTGTTCTGTGTGTGATTTTGACAACTGTGTAATGGGATTTCCGTGAAGTAAATCCGAATAACTCATGTCATTACTGTCTTTGAAAATTATATTACCGAGTAACCTTTATAAATTAGTTTAGATAGATAAGAACTTAAAAGAAGCTTAGTTTTGAACATTTGTTTTTCAATTTTTACAAAAATACTCATTTTAGTCATACGTATGTCGGTGTAACGCATGTTTTTAAAATTCTCACATGTACCATAGATCGTAGGAAATGAACTGAATAACTTATGCACGCATAAAAATGAAATGACGTGCATATAGATAGAAATGTTTTAAGTTGAGTCTTCGAGCATCATAGAGAGAAAAGAAAAAAAATAATTAGTCTTATAATTCATAACCATACTGTTAGATTATTCAGAAAAATGTCACAAGTATTTGTTATTTATACTCAATTTGTTCAAATTATATTGTCAATAAAACGGCCAAGTGCACCTATTAAGGAATTTTGAGAATACATGATACTTGTCTCAAGGAGTATCAATTCATTTTTTTAATTGTTTTTTAGATTTTCAACAGAATTGTCATTTATCTAAAATAATGACATCTGTCACGGCAGATTTAATATTTCCGTTCATCACAATCATACTTGAGATATTCATATGTTCGAGCTCTTTGTTTGCATTGATTATGATCGTACATAATTTCTTTACAAGACGAATTAAAAAAGATGAATTCATCGTTTTACTCTTCAATTTATATATTCTTTTTTTCATTACTATTGCTTCAATACTTATTATATTATTTTGTTCCAACACAATCTTTGGTCAACTTTATCAATACGATTTTCAATCTTTATGGTGTACATTCAGTGGATTTATGATTATTGCTGATATTTTTGCATTATACAATGTTTTTGCCATTCAGGTAGACATTTAAAATATCCAATAATATTAATTTGATTTCAATATTTCTAGGCAACCTATCGTCTTTGCCGAGTTGTTTATCCATCTAGAAAATGGTTGCGAACATCGTTTTTCTATAAATTTATTGGACCTATCGAATTAATTATTGGATTAGCAATAACATCACCTGTACTTCATTGGCATGATGTCGATTATTTACCAACTGAACATTATTGTTTCGTACCATTCACACATTTACGAGGGATCATATGGACTGTTGCTGTTGCATATGGAATACCAATATGCGTTATGTTTTTTGTCTATCTTCGTATTACAATTTTTCTTCATAATCAATCAACGAATATAACAATCATTCTGCGGCGTCGACAACAACGAGATATAATTGCTATTAAACGAATTATGATCACTTTTACATTTTTAGTTACTATTGGATTTCCGACTCTCGTTAATTTGATCATAGCTAATATAACAGGTGTTGTGCCAGCATTTAGCTATCGTATTCAATGGCTAACAGGTGGTATCTCATCGGCCGTATTGTGCATCATTATTATTATGTTTACTCCTCAAGTAAAACATGTTGTTTTCGACAGATTTTCTCGAAATCAAGTGCAAGATGTAACAACCCGAACTACGACTATCACTTAAGAATTCATGCCAATTTAGTCTTATTCTATGTTCAGAAAAAAAGTCTTTAACAAACAAATTTCAATTGTTTTTAATTTTATATGAGTATATATAATTAATTCAATGTCGATCTTAACTCGTTTGTTCTTTCATTTAAAAAAGAAAAAGTCAAGGATAAATTAGCATAGTTCATGCATTTATTGTTTCAGCGATGATATTAGCATTTTGTACTCTATTTCGACAAAACTTGCTCATAATTGTATTTTTCAACTGTGAAGTCGAAATAACAGTTGATACACAGAATCCAACTATCGTAATACTGCCCGTCAACCATTGAATACGATAAGTAAACGGTGGTACAACGCCTGTTATATGAGTCATAGTCAGATTCACAATAGTCGGAATTCCCATCATAATAAAACACACGAAAATAACAGAAATGCGTCGAATAGCAATGATATCTCGTTGTTGTTGTCGACGTCGAATATCTATTCTTGTATTCATCGATTGCTTACGAAGATGAATTGTAATTCGAAGATAAACAAAAGATATAATCAGTAAAGGTATTCCATATGCAGTACATACAGTCCATAGAATTCCTTGTAAACGTGTAAATGGAACAAAACAGTGATGTTCAAATGAAAGATACTCGACATCGTGCCATACCAATAGAGGTGATTCAATGACTAAGCCAATAATGAGTGTGATAGGTCCGATAAATTTGTAAAAGTATGGTGTTTGCAACCATTTTCTAGATGGATAAACAACTCGACAAAGACGATAGATTGCCTAGAAAATATTTACTAATCAAATTCATGATAATATTTTAAATAAAATATTTACTTGACTAGCAATGGTATTATACATAACAAAAACTAGAACTATAATAGCGTAGCCACTGAATATGCACCATGAAGTTCGAAAATTGGTTCCATAAAGTTCACCGAATATTGTATTGAAACAAAACAGGCTAACAAGTAATGCAGTAAGAAATATAAAACAAAGAATATTTGCATTAATAGCAAATAAAACCGAATCTTTCTTTTTGACTGTCGTTGTTAGAAAAGTATGTATTAGAATAAAAAATGTAATTGAAGAAAGTAATATTGTGAACATATGAACTATGATTGTAAGAAAGGGAAATGCTAAATCTCCATTAAGATATGTCATTTTCTTTTTATAATAAAAGTGAACTAAGCCGGTAAAGTTTGTTTTAAGAAATAACACAAAACTAAATTTGAATATAAATAGAAAAAAGCAATTAACGCTTTAATTCATGTGGTGTGAATACATTGAACATTTATGTTGCGTGTCACGAGTTTTTCATTTTATTTCTCTTCTCGTTTTTTGTTCCTCGACGTACGTATTTCACTTATAAAATAATACAATCAGTTGATTGTTGTTCAGTATTATTCGTTTGCTCGAGAAGTTTTTCTAATGCACTAATAAATCGTGCATATTCATCGAGTTGAATTGACAATCGATGATATTCTCGATCGAGTCGTTCAGTTGAATGAACAAGTAATTTCGCATAGGTTAACAATTGTGAACCATTAGTGAACTTGAGCAATTCGTATAAATCTTTTGATAGTCGATTTCGTTCGAACCATAATTGAATTTCTTCGTATGACCATTGATTAGGTAATCGATTCGAAAGAGTTTGTAAAGAACTAAACGATGCAATTAAATTAGCAAATTGTTCACGAGTAATTCCTTGATTATTCATTCGTTGATCATATTCCTCTGATTGTACGAGAGGATTCGACAGTAAATTTATGTAAGCTAACAAAGCTCGACCTGAATTCAATTGAAGAACGGATGGTGGTAAATTAAGCCATTGCTGAACTTCATCACTTGTCCATTGTTCAACAGGAGTATCAATATGAGTTCTACATATCGGTGCTTTGATGATTTCTTCGATCGGTTCAACTGTCAAATCAACAATTATTTCTTGACTATTATCGGCAGCAGTAGGTTTTTTCTGTACATTGATCAAACCAAGAAGTAAATCGAATACGTCATCGTCACATTTCTTATCACTAAATCGAACCCATGTTGCCGATCCAACACGTATTTCAAACCAATCTTCGGGTACATAATCTCGACCCTGATAGATTGGTATCATACGTTTATTTCGTTTATCAGCATGTATAACTTCTCGTCGACAACTTTTCGAACTACAATAATTTTCCGTTACAATCATAAGAATAACATCACATTGTGTGATTGCTTTAGCTATTTCTTCCCAATCATCCTCGTATGGTGATGATAATTTCTTGAAATCCACCCAAATATCACCGAGAAAATGTTCTTCAAGATATTGAACAAGTTTATGACAGAATTTCGTATCTTTATGCGCATAAGAAATCATGATTTTAAGTTGATTTTCATCATCGAGTTCGATTGAATCACTATTTATTTCGATACAATCAAGATTAAATAGAATACCTTTCGCAGCTTGTCGTATATCGACAATATATTCATCGTTCGTTTGTATATTTGCTTTGTCTCGAACTTGAGAAAGAAATTCTTCGTTCGATTTCAATTGAGTATTGTATTCCGATTGAAAACTAATCGACCAAAATATGGCATAGAGTGACGCACAAATAATCGTATATAAAATCGATGTATGATAAATTCGATTGAATAGAAGAAATTTTTCGAGAAATAGATCATAGATTTGTTTGTACGAAAGTATATAGATAAGAATCGTATCATTGACAACGATTTTCGATAGACCATTGAGATATTCACAGACATTGTACGGACCATGAGAAAGGTTTGTTGAAGCAAATGCTTGAATGGTTTGATCGAGAATATCATTGAGAATAATTTGAATATTCGAAATAGGTTCTTGTTTTAATTGTTCGGGTTCTAAGAGATTTCCATAGACGAGATAATAGGCGAGAAGTGTATCTTTATCGTGCATATTCAATTCGATTTTCCATTGTTTTAACATATCGATAGCTTTTAGTTTATTGAGAGCTTCTACACCGGACCAATGCCGAGAGAGATTATAGAGAATATTGATAATTAACATCCATGATTGAGTACAAAGATTTCGTTTTGTTTTTAACCAAGTTAAAATTGTCTTTGGATAATCAGTTTGAATAAAATACGGAATAAATCCGCAGACATTCGTTGCATTAAGAAGCCATTTAAGAAGAGCAATTGTTGTTGGTGATGATGATGATAACGAATGAATAAGATAGATAGGCAATGATTGAAGTAATCGTTCAGTTGAAGGAGTTAATTCGAAAAATGTTGGAATTGTCTTATGAGATATGCAAGTTGAATAAGAAAACATAGTTTTGATATACATCGCTCGTGAACCAATACAAACAAAGAAATAGAGAAAATCTTCGTCGAATTTCGAACGATGTTTACCGTCATCGTTAGAATTAATTAAATAGTCGATTGTTGATTCTGAAATGAGATAAGTTAGAGAAAAATTAAAATAATATTCGCTAATTGATGGATGGATATTTAAACTGATGTAGATTTGTAAACGAAGAAGATCGATAATTGCCGTTAGAATTGCTAAAGGAATTTTCGAACTCGATTGTTGAATAAATTCGAGAAATGTCTTGATTTCAAATGAATGTAAATCGAAAAGTGATTGACGTTGTTCGCTCAATGGAATCGTTTCAGAATTATTATCGATCGCTTCTAATTCATCACGAAGTCTACATAATGGATGTAGTTCGATTTCATTGAAAAATTCGTGATTATGCAGAAGACTTTTTAATTGATCAATCAAATTCGGTATTTCGTTTTTATTAATCGCCATTTGACTATGCAAATACAGGTAAACGAAGAAATAAATATATCCTTAAAAAGCCCGCGTATTTATAGGTCATTATATATGAGATGAATAAATATTTAACAGTGTTTATTGATAATGCATAGAGATTTCTTTAATCCTTTACTTATGCTATCGTGTCAGAATTTCATATGTTTATGCAGATTGTTGTAGAGAACGAAAATTTGTTGAAAGTCCTTGTTTAATCCAATTTTCATTGAATCTTACGTATTTAATTGTTAATCGATCGTAGGTATACACC